>Ga0209676_1000494_pt1 | contig 63484 bp, 52 predicted proteins | sample AraplaCvi_mLB_r2_FD_184282 | JGI IMG/M metagenome (GOLD analysis project Ga0209676, IMG submission 184282) | Arabidopsis root microbial communities from North Carolina, USA - plate scrape MF_Cvi_mLB_r2 (SPAdes) (version 2) | ecosystem: Host-associated > Plants > Roots > Endosphere | place: USA... | reverse complement strand
TCGGCAACTGATTTTTCACCAGTTAAGTCGATTTCATCATATGTCATACCTTCCATATTCATTAAAGCAAAACGAGAGGCATTCCAAATTTTATTTGCAAAGTTCCATACTGACTCTACTTTTTCAGTTGTATAGCGTAAATCTTGACCAGGAGAAGATCCAGTAGCTAAGAAGTAACGTAATGAATCAGCACCATACTGATCAATAACGTCCATAGGGTCTACACCATTGCCAAGTGATTTACTCATCTTGCGTCCTTCCCCATCACGTACTAAACCGTGAATTAATACATCTTTGAATGGGCGCTGACCTGTAAATTCAAGACCTTGGAAGATCATGCGAGAAACCCAGAAGAAAATAATATCATAACCAGTTACAAGTGTGCTCGTTGGATAGTAACGCTTAAATTCTTCGTTAGTCTCATCTGGCCAACCCATTGTAGAAAATGGCCATAGTGCTGACGAGAACCATGTATCTAATACGTCTTCATCTTGCGTCCAATTTTCTGCATCTACTGGTGCTTCTTTACCTACGTAAACTTCACCTGTTTCATTGTGATACCAAGCAGGGATTTGATGACCCCACCATAATTGACGAGAGATACACCAGTCACGAATGTTTTCCATCCAGCGAGAATATGTGTTTTCAAAACGAGATGGTACAAAGTTTACTTGCCCTTCTTCATCTTTTTGAAGAGTAAGTGAAGCATCAGCAAGTGGTTGCATTTTTACGAACCATTGTGCAGAAAGATATGGCTCTACAACAGCACCAGAACGCTCAGAGTGCCCTACAGAATGTGTATGCTCTTCAATACGAATAAGCACACCAGCTTCTTGTAAATCAGCTACGATTTGCTTACGACATTCAAAACGATCCATACCGTTATACTTGCCAGCAAGCTCGTTCATAGTACCATCTTCATTCATAACAAGAATGCGTTCTAAGTTGTGGCGGTTACCAACCTCAAAGTCATTAGGATCGTGTGCTGGTGTCATTTTTACAACCCCAGTACCGAATTCCAAATCTACGTAGTCATCTGCTACGATTGGAATTTCACGACCTACGATTGGTAAAATAACTGTTTTACCGATTAAGTGTTGATAGCGCTCATCATTCGGGTGAACAGCTACCCCAGAGTCACCTAGCATTGTTTCGGGACGTGTAGTTGCTACTTCCACATATCCTGATCCATCAGCTAATGGATATTTCATATGATAGAATGCACCTTGAATATCTTTATAGATAACTTCAATATCTGATAATGCTGTTTTTGCAGCTGGGTCCCAGTTAATAATGCGTTCGCCACGATAGATTAGGCCTTTTTCATATAATTGAACGAAAACAGTTTTAACTGCATCAGAAAGACCTTCATCAAGTGTGAAACGCTCGCGAGAGTAATCTAATCCAAGACCAAGCTTCGCCCATTGATCACGAATATGCCCAGCATATTCTTCTTTCCATTCCCATGTTTTTTCGAGGAATTTTTCACGACCTAAATCATAACGTGTAATATTTTCTTCTCGTAATTTAGCTTCTACTTTTGCTTGTGTCGCAATACCTGCATGGTCCATTCCTGGTAACCAAAGTGCATCATAACCTTGCATACGCTTCATACGAATTAAAATATCTTGTAATGTTGTATCCCAAGCATGGCCAAGGTGTAGTCTACCTGTTACATTCGGTGGTGGAATAACGATAGAATAAGGCTCCTTTTCACTTGTAGGCTGCGCCTCAAAAAATTTCCCTTGTAACCACCATTCATAACGACCTGCTTCAATGGACTGTGGATCATATTTTGTTGGCATTGAAATGTTTTCTGTCATTTTGACTCCTCCTGTTAACTTAATAATTTTTTTGGGTGAGATAGTACCAATCATTCTGTTTTTATGTCTCATGTAAAAGGACATTTACAAAAAGATTAATAAAAATAAAAAAACTCCTAACGTCAAAAAGGACGAAGGAGTTTAAGTTCGCGGTACCACCTTTAATTCCAGCAGAGGCGAGTTAAGCTATCATACGTTTCATCAGAAAAATGTACTACTTGCTTAAGCCTTTACTACTGGCTCTCAATTCGGTAACGGTGTTTAACCGGCTTTAACTACTGTTAGTTCACTAAAGCTGCTCGAGGGCTACATTCAACTAGGTACAAATAGAAACTTTTCAGCTACCGTTTCCTCTCTTAAAATGTACAAATAATTTACTCTTCCCTGTCATAGCATTTGCATTTATATTCAACTTTTTCACATTGTACCCCAAAATCGTGCAATTTTTCAAGTGATTTAGTCATTTTTTAGGAAGCACTACTAGAAAAGGAAGTGAAAATTCAAATGCGACGACGTAAGTATAATCCTTGGCTTTTACCACCATGGCTACGACAATTTCGTTTTTATTGCAAAACGATAATTGTTCCAATTTGTGCTTTTCAGTTTATACGTGTCATCATCATTCCAACATCTGGGGATTTCATCATCTTATTGCTCCTTTTACTTATATGCTATTTACTTTTGAATGAAATCATTTGAAACACGAACCTTTAGCGGTGTATAGTCTTCGGTTAAATCCCAGATCATCGATGGCACTTCATGCCAGGAACTAGATTCACGGACTACAATATTACTTGAGGACTCCCTCAACATTATTTTTGATGCAGGCTTTTCTTTTTTGTCTGAAGCAACTATTGCTTCAGACTTTTCCTTTTGAACTGCAAATGGAACAGTCTTTGATTTTTCCTCTTGTGCTGAAGCTACTGCAGCTATGGTTTTTTCTTCTTGATTCGAAGCTACTGCAGTTGTAGGTTGTTTTACTTGTGCCGTTTCTTTTGCAAGGTCCCCGTTCTCAATTTGAGCTGAGGCATTGACAGACTGTTTTTCAAAAACGTGCGCTTTTTCTAACGCAAGCTCAGGCTCATTAAAAACACTTGTAACCGTCCACTCGAGTTGACACATCTGATTCGTCAGAACAGGTCGAATATCCTTTACCATTAAATCTTCAATAGCTGCATCCTTTGGTAAATCTACATTTAAAGGAACTGCATACTCAAAATAACCAGTATCTCCTTGAATATCTAGCGTATCGATTTGTACTAATTCATCATCACCCATGTAAGCTTGCATGTCTTGAAAATCAAAGCGAACATGTGCTGTAATATGATAAATACCCATTAATCGTAGAGAATCTTCTAACTGCGTTGTCTGCCACCGTGGCTTAATTTGTACAGCTGCTATTTCTGTTGGGCAGCCATAACCAGGAAAACAAAAAGTTTCACTCATATTCCAAGTTTTGTGTTCGATAATAATCCCTCCTCTTGCATCATATGAAGCTCCGAAGGATAGTATGCTATTGGATGATTAATCAATTTCGTCTTGGTGTATATTATGGAGCTGTCTCTTTGATCTCGCGCAAAGAGACAATGCGTTCGGATTTTGTATAGTGCCCAAAGGAAGCGGCACATCGGACGCCCCTAAGAAAGCACCTGCCGTAACAGAAAAAAGCATGCTAGAAAAAGTTTTCTAGCATGCCTTTTACTTGTGGTGCAATCGGTTATTATACATTCACCAATTTAATTTTATTTGCTACACGGTCTGTTAACATTTGTGTTGCTTTTGGTACGATTGGCTTAAAGATTGGATTTAAAACAGGACCAGCTAATCCTCCTGCTGTTACTTCCAAGAAGCCTGTCATTTTTGTATTTTCTGCATCAATACTTTCTGCTAGGAAATAACCGTTTCCTGAAAAGTTATCAGAAATTCCTTTTAATTCGAATGTTACTTTAGAAGGCGCTGTCCATTCTAAAATAGTAATCTCTACTTGTACTGTTTTTTTCAGAACACCAACATTACCTTTAAATGTCCATGTTGAATGTTTTTCATCCATCATTTCATGTGCATTATAACCTGGGACAAGCTTTGCCCATTTTTCCATATCACTGACGAAATCCCATACATTTTCAATTCCTACAGGTACTTCGACCATATGTGTGCCAGTTGCCATATCAATTCACTACTTTCTTTTACGAATAGCTCTATTATATACGATTTAGCCCACAATTTGGCTATGCTGAAAGTTATAATTTTAATAAAAATTTTTTCAGCGGTAACAATCATACACATTTGCCATTTAACGGGGAAAAATGGATTATCACCAAAACGTGTGATTGATTTCCGTTCCGACTGGGCGCTTTGCTGGGGGGTCCGCTGAGCTGCTTTTGGTGTTGCTGACGCATCGCTTTCGCACAGAAAACATCCGCTCTCGGGCCAACACGACGTTGGTCACGAAGGCGTTATCACAAGATGTGATGGTTTTAGCCTTCGTTCCTCTATTGCTAATCCCCAAGGAGTCGCCCAGTCGGAACGAAGATCAACTTATTTACATAGTAGACGTTTTAACTAAAGTCATCCACAACTTTGGTGATGAACCGCAAAAATATAAGCCATTGAGACAAAGGCAAATTACATTAGTAAACAACAAAAAATAACATGCCAGAAAATACTTCTAGCATGCTATTTTGTAACAGCCTATTATCTTGCTAATTGTGCAAATACTTTATGGAAAGCATCAACTGTTTTTGCGATATGCTCCTCCGTATGTGCAGTAGAAATAAATAAACCTTCAAATTGAGATGGCGGTAGGAAAATACCTTCCTCTGCCATTAGACGGAAGTATTCAGCAAACAATTGTAAATCTGATGTTTTTGCTGAATCAAAATCAATAACATCTTCGTTCGTAAAGAAGAAACCTAACATTGAACCAGCACGATTTACAGTATGTGGAATATTGTATTTCGTTGCTGCTTCACGGAAACCAGCTTCTAATTGATCTCCTAGCTTTTTGAAGTATTCATAAGAGCTATGATCTAAGCGAGTTAATGTTTCATAGCCAGCTGTCATCGCTAATGGATTCCCTGACAATGTCCCAGCTTGATAGATTGGACCAGCCGGTGCTACCTGCTCCATAATTTCTTTTTTCCCTGCAAATGCTCCAACAGGAAGTCCACCACCAATAACTTTACCTAATGTTGTCATATCTGGTGTTACATCAAAATAACCTTGTGCACAGCCATAATCAACACGGAAGCCTGTCATAACTTCATCAAAAATTAACAATGTTCCATGTTCCTTTGTTAATTCACGTAAGCCTTGTAGGAAGCCTGTTTTTGGAGGGACAACGCCCATATTCCCTGCGACTGGCTCAACAATTACTGCCGCAAGCTCTGAACCAAACTTTTCGAAAACTAGTTTCGCCCCTTCTAAGTCATTGTACGCTACTGTTAAAGTATTGCGTGCAATATCTGCTGGGACACCAGGGCTATCAGGTAAGCCTAATGTAGCTACCCCAGAGCCAGCCTTAATAAGCAAGGAATCTCCATGACCATGATAAGAGCCCTCAAATTTTAAAATTTTATCGCGCCCTGTAACACCACGAGCTACTCGTAAAGCTGACATCGTAGCCTCTGTCCCAGAAGAAACGAAACGAATCATTTCCATTCCAGGTAGTCGATCTAATACTAATTTGGCTAATTGGTTTTCTGTGTAGCTAGGTGCTCCAAACGAGGTGCCTTTCGCTGCTGTTTCTGCAATTGCTTGTACAACTTCTGGATGCGAATGACCTAAAATTAGTGGTCCCCATGATAATACATAGTCAATATATTCATTGCCATCAATGTCTTTAATAATTGCACCGTGACCAGATTCCATGAAGATTGGATCCATATTTACGGATTTGAATGCACGTACTGGGCTACTAACACCACCTGGCATTATGTTAATTGCTTCAGCATATGCTTGTTTTGATTTTTCATAAAAACGCGTCATTTATTTCTCCTCCAACCAACGTGCAACATCTTTTGCATGATACGTAATGATTAAATCTGAGCCTGCACGTTTCATGCTAAGTAACGTTTCAAGCACTACATTTTTTTCTTCAATCCAGCCATTAATAGCCGCTGCTTTAATCATTGCATATTCACCAGAAACGTTGTATGCAACAATCGGTAATGTATAATTATTTTTCACATCACGAATAATGTCTAAATAACTTAGAGCTGGTTTAACGATTAAGAAATCTGCACCTTCTTCAATATCTGATTCCGCTTCACGGAATGCCTCCATACGATTCGATGGATCCATTTGGTATGATTTGCGATCACCAAATTGAGGTGCACCATCAGCTGCATCTCGGAATGGACCATAATAGCTTGATGCATATTTTACGGCATATGACATGATTGGAACATTTTCGAAGCCTGCTTCATCTAGGCCCGCACGAATGGCTGCTACAAATCCATCCATCATATTAGATGGAGCGATGATATCCGCCCCTGCTTTCGCTTGTGATACTGCTGTACGTGCTAAGACATCTAATGAAGGATCGTTTAAAATTTGATCACCTTCAATTAAGCCACAATGGCCATGATCTGTAAATTCACATAAGCATGTATCCGCTATGACTAATAGTTCCGGGTAACGAGCTTTAATAAGTCGTGTTGCTTCTTGCACAATACCATGATCATGGAAAGCACCAGTTCCAACTGCATCTTTTTCTGCAGGTAAGCCAAATAAAATAACAGCAGGAATACCTAAAGCAACAACTTCATCAATCTCAGCTTCAAGTTTATCTAATGAAAATTGAAAAACTCCTGGCATAGAAGGGACTTCATTTTTAATATTTTCGCCTTCCATAACAAAAATCGGATAAATTAAATCCTCTTTGTGTAAGTATGTTTCTTTTACCATTGATCGTATAGCAGCATTTGCACGCAAACGACGATGTCTTTGGAATTGTAATTTTGTCATTTTCTTTCTCCTACTTTCGTTATTTCCTCGATGACTGCTTGCATTGTATATACGCTCGGCATAATATCTACAATAGCACCGTGATTTACAATAGCTGCTTCTGTAATATGACCGATTACTGCTACATGTACTGCCTCCCAACCAATTACCGAAGCTATATCCTTTGCGTATACATCAACAGCAGAAGGACTAGCAAAAATCACTGTGACATCGCTATTCGTACGGATACATTCAATCAATAATTGTTTTTGATCATGTCGCTCAATCGTTTCATAAACTGTCCATTCCTTCAATGTAAAGGGCAGACCTTCCTTTAATGTATTTTTCGCTTTTTCTCCACGAATAAATAGACAAGTAGGTTTGCTCCCTGCTACCACATCAGGAAATTCTTGAACAAATACATCTGCACTAAATATAGAAGGCATAAAGCTCACATGGAATCCTAGCTTTTCTAAGGCTGTAGTAGTTTTAGTACCGATAGAAGCAATTTTGCTTTGAAAATACGCTGCGCTTACATTAAAGCGTTGCATCTTGTTGGCAAAAGCTTCTACCGCATTTTGACTCGTAAAAATGAGCCATTCAAATTCACGTGCAAACTTTAATTGCACATCATCGTTTTTATCGATCAGCTCGCAAGTTTCAATCAATGGGGCAATTACTGCTTGGCCACCTAATGCTGTAATGTCATCTATTATAGTTGTCGTCTTAGATGTACCTGTCAAAATAATAGTTTTACCTTCTAAAGGTAAATTATTTTGCATCTTGCTCTGCCTTTACTCGTTGAATTAATTCAAAAGCACCTTGCTTCGTTAAAATCTCAGCAAGCTCTTTCCCTACTGCTTCCGCATCAGAGCCCACAACTGTTTCTTTATAAACAACTGAAGCATCTGGTGCAGCAACAAGGCCAGTTAATGTAATTTCTTCCCCGTTAGACTTTGCATATCCTGCGATAGGCACTTGACAGCCGCCATCCATAGCCGCTAGGAAAGCACGTTCTGCATGCGCTTCTTGCCATGTAATGTTATCTGTTAATTTGCCTAATTCCGTTAATAGTTCTGTATCGTCTCCACGGCATTCAATACCTAGAGATCCTTGTGCTACTGCTGGTAGACAATCCTCAACAGATAAAAACTCAGTAACTACATCATCGCTCCAGCCAAGGCGTTTTAGACCAGCTGCAGCTAAAATAATTGCATCGTATTCTTCAGTTTCAAGTTTAGCTAAGCGTGTATCTACATTTCCACGAATCCATTTAATTTCAATATCTGGACGGACAGTTAAAAGTTGAGCACTGCGACGAAGAGAACTTGTCCCAACAACAGCTCCTGATGGAAGATCGGCAAATTTCACATGTCCTTTTGAAATAAAAGCATCACGCGCATCTTCACGTGGTGGAATACAACCAATGACTAATCCTTCAGGTAATACTGCAGGCATATCCTTCATAGAATGGACAGCAAAGTCAATTTCTTTGTCGTAAAGCGCTTGTTCAATTTCTTTTACGAAAAGCCCTTTACCACCAACTTTAGATAGTTGCACGTCCAAAATTTGGTCACCTTTCGTGACAATTTCTTTCACTTCAAATTCAAATGGTACACCAGCTGCTTTTAACTCATTGATAAACCAATTTGTTTGTGTTAAAGCTAGCTTACTTCTCCTAGAACCTACAATAATTTTTCTCAACAGTCTCCAACCTCTCTTCTAATACCATAAATGGAATCGTGATAAACTGCTTCCTAAAAAGAAGTTAACAACAACTAATAGATAAGCGTATATATGTACCCACGCATAAGTTGTCCCTGTCAGCTTACTTTTACGATTCGCATACAATATAAAGCAATACAATATTAAAATAATAAAGGACCCAATAATCTTCGCATCAAAAATCGAAAGACTCTCTAGCGTTAGTAGTGCCCATTCAAACCCTAAAACTAAACTTACAGACAACACTGGAATACCAATGTAAAATGAAACATTCATCCAGTTGCTCGTCTGCTGTAGTGATGGCAACCTTGTCCATACATGTGACCATTTTTTCTTTTTCAGCAAACGATATAATACTAAGTACAATATCGCAAAAACAAATGTTAAAGAAAATGCTGCGTACGATAAAATGGCAAATGATATATGAATAAAAAGCAATTCCGAAATTAAAGTATCACTTACTATTCCTGTCGGCCGTTTCGGCATAAAAGTAAAGATACTAGCGAATAAAAACCCTAGTATATTAATAATAAATACCGGTAAATCAACTCGTGCAATACAGTGCAAAATAATAGATAGTGTCACAAGCAGCCAGGAATAAAAGAGAATCCCTTCTGACAAGGATAAAATCGGAAAACGCTTCGTTTCCACAAAAGTTAATAAAATAATGGCACTTTGAATTACCCATACGAATGAAACAAGCCAAAAAGCAACTCGCCTTGCTCGTATTTGCTTATAAAAGTAATCAGTAAAGTAAAATACTAGACTGATCGCATACAAGACGATCATTACTTCATAGAGCCTTGTCATCGTCAAATCAGCCAATAGACATCCCTTCTTTATATTGAAAGTACTAAAGTAGTGTACTTTAGCCTAGAAAAAAAAACGTTTTCGTATCCTTAGTTTACCATACAGATACGAAAACGCCTCATTTAATATCAGTAGAAAATCTCGCTCGCGGGAAAAGCTCGAAGGACAACTTATCTAAAGTTGCACCGCGACTTTAGAAAGAATACTTTGGTTCAGTGGAAGATTGTGACGACTGTAAGCGTTCTTTGCGTTCAAGCTCTAGTTCTGTCATCGCAGTAACTTCAGCTTCCACAGCATCCTCAATACCGAAAATTTGTTGGAATAAACGTAACTGTTCATTTGCTTTTGGTGAATTTGCCATTTCTTTAGCTTGTAAAATTGGTTCTTTTAACAATTGATTAATAATAGACTTTGTATGCTTACTTAAAATTTTACGTTCTCGATCCGTTAAATCTGGCATTTTATTTTCGATACTAATCATTGTCTCTTCTTGAATATGATTTGCTTTTTTACGTAAAGCCGAGATGACAGGGACAACGCCAAGAGTCGCAACCCAATCTTTAAATTGCACAATCTCTTTGCCAATCATCGAAGAAATATCGGCAGCAGCACGTTCACGTTCTGCTAAGTTTGCTTCGACGATGCCTTGTAAATCATCTATATCATATAAGAAAACATTAGGTAAATCTCCAACACGTGGATCAATATCACGTGGAACCGCAATATCTACCATAAATAATGGTTTACCTTTACGCAAACGTTCAACAAATTGCATCAATTCATAGTCAATCACATAATCTGTTGCACCTGTAGACGTAATTAAAATATCCGCTTCCAGTAACGAACATTGTAGCTCCTTCATGGATTTTGCTTCACCATCAAATTTAGCTGCTAGGCTTTCTGCTTTTTCGAACGTACGGTTAATTACGGTTACTTTTCCTACACCGCTACCGTAAAGGTTCTCAATAGCAAGCTCCCCCATTTTTCCTGCACCTAAAATGGCTACATGCTTACGTTGTAAAGATCCGAATATTTTCTTTGCTAATTCAACTGCTGCATAAGAAACAGATACCGCGTTCTCACCGATAGCCGTTTCATTATGTGCTCGCTTCGCAAATGTCACTGCTTGTTTAAATAGCTGATTGTATACCGTTCCTGTCGTTCCAATCTCTTGTCCATTTAAGAAGCTTTTTCTAACTTGTCCTAAAATTTGAGTTTCGCCAAGTACCATCGAATCAATACCAGCTGTCACTTTGAATAAATGCTCGATTGCCTCATCTTCTTCACGAATTGTTAAATACGTAGAAAATGTCTCCACAGGCAGGTCGAACCAATTTGCTAAAAATTGTTTAACAAAATGACGTCCAGTATGCAATTGGTCAACTACTGCATATATTTCTGTACGGTTACATGTCGAAACAATAACGTTTTCTAATATACTTTTTTCCTTTTGCAGCGCTTCCATTGCCTGTGGTAGTTCACTCTCTATGAATGATAACTTTTCACGAATCTCAACTGGCGCCGTTTTATAATTCAAGCCTACTACGATGGTATGCATGAATAACACCTCTCACGTTCTAATTAACAAATCTCATTATAGCACAGTTCGACAAGAGTTCATCAATAATTTGTGAACATGTCATGAAGAACTGAAATTCGTCATCTACATTAGAATTATTATAAACTAAGTGTAACAAATTATACGTTCTGTTTCAAATTTAATGTTTTCCAGAACATGTTCTTTAATGGCTCATTACCAACCGTGTGGTTGATTTCCGTTCCGACTGGCGCTTTGTTGGTCACGAAGGCGTTATCACAGGATGTGATGGTTTTAGCCTTCGTTCCTCTATTGCTGATCCCCGAGGAGTCGCCCAGTCGTAACGAAGATCAACTTTTCACATGATATACGTTTTATTATAGGCATTCCTTTCTTCCGATGATGAATAAATAAAAGATGATTGATATTGAAGACTCCTAAAGGCAATTCCTAATTATTTATACATACAAACTATTACTTTCACGTTGAATAAGGATGATCATTTTTTATTTTTTCAGGTAAATATGTCTTTCGAATTAAATAATAGTGTTAAACCAAATCTTACAACTCTATTGTTCATTTAATTATTATTGAGGTATAAAAAAATTGCATTTTTATTATTTTTAACAAGGAAAAATTCACTTTCTACTATATGTTTCCTAAGTATATATTTCTGTACATTTGTCATCACCTCAAAATTTCTTTAGGTGTATTATTGCCATATTTAATAAATTAATTAAATAACGCTTCATTTCGAAGGTTAGGATCTAATTTTTTTGATAAATTGATTGGATTAAAGGTGGAACAGAAATCAACCCCACTTTATATTAATAAGTATATAAAATCAAAAAAAGCTGAACTAATTTTGTCTATTAGTTCAGCTTAATTTTGAGTATTAATCTATTAATTTGTAATTGTCGTTGTTTTTGTAGCTATGATTTTACCGTCTTTATCATACGCTATAAATTCAATCTCATTATTAACTTTGAAGTCCTGCATTGTTTGCACTGTTTTTGTTAGCATGTAGACATTATCACTACGCTTTTTCAATTCGAACTGCGCATCTCCACTTAAAGAAAGGAATCGTACATTAACCTTTGCAACATTTGAGCAATTACCATCGATTCTTGCATTCATAGTAATATTGCCTTTGCGTAGAGTTACTGTCGCTTCTTCAAATATATCTTCTGGATTCACGCAACTTGAAGGCGAAGTTTTACATAAAATTGCATCAATAATTTTTTGGAAAACTTGATGTAATTGTAAGTTATCAATTGCGTGGTAGTAAATGCCACCCGTTTCAGAAGCCAATTGCGTTAAAATTGCATCATTGACTTGTGATTTTTTACCCATACTTACAGTGTAAACCTTAACCCCTTTATTTTTCGCTTCGTTTAACACTTTTGTCATCTTAGATTTACTTGTTTTACCATCTGACACGACAATAATAGCTTTTGACGTTTTTGAGTCATTTGAGAATTTAGACAGTGCCATTTCAATACCTGCAAAAATATCTGTGGCACCTTTCTCTTTCGATGCTTTATACAGGTCTTTTTTCAATACATTGTCTGCCGTACCCTCTCCAAGAACAGAAGCTTTTGTATTTGTTTCAATCACAATATTATTTTTTGCCTTAATTTGATTGATGACTTCCATCATTTTCTTACCACGGTAATTTGTTTGGTCAGAAGCTTTCATCGAAGCAGAGTAATCAACTACGTAAGCGACTTCTGTTGCTAAAGAACAAGAATTTTTACTAAAATAAGGATTTGTAAAAATTTCCTTCGTTAATGTTTTATCTTTTAGATCCTTCAATATTGTTGCATAGCGAGGATCTATTTTATTTACTAATGTTGCTTCAGCTTTTGATTTCCCATAAATAACAGTGTCAAAGTACGCAACGGCTGTCCCTGGGCTTCCTGTATTATTTAAGTAATCCGAAGTATTTGTTACAAATGAAGCTGTTTTCTCAACACCATCAAATTTAATTTTTACTGTTCCTTGATAGTCAGTAATAATTTCTCCACCAGGTCTCACTAAAGTAACCATTACTTTTGTGTAACGATCTTTACCAGATGGTCTTGATGCCGCATCTGCGCTTTCCTTTAATGCTTCAACTCGTTTTTTATAAGCTTCTACTTGACCTAGTAGTTTACCACCTTGGTATTTTAATAATACTGTTCGATCATAGTTACTCAAGCTTGTGAAAATAGCATAAATTTTCATGACACTATCATAATGCTCGAGTGTCAGTTTTTTTTCATCTGGCATATAGCTCATAAGTTGAATAATAGCACCGACAGGGTTAATATTCTCAACCTGTGAGGCGATCGCATCATCAATTCCTTGAATACGATAAATTGGACGCCCATCATCTGAAATCATATACATAATTTCAATCTTATCATTAATTGAATCCTTCAAACGTTTTTCAATAATCTCTTCGAACAACCAAACGGAAATATTATAGTTTTCAAATTGTAAAATGGCATTTTCATATCCTAATGCAGGGTATTTTTTATCATTGCCACCATATTGTAAATAAATATTTTCAACATTTCCTAGAGCATTTGTTACATTTGTTTGTTGTCCAATACTAAATAGCTTTTCTTCTCTATCAATCCAATGGACGTTCACAATATTTTCTTTAAAGTACTCTGGTAATTTTTCATACGGTACATATGGAGGTGTTACATTTCCATTTTCATCATCCGTATTCGCTGGATCATACACTTGATAATCAATGCGCATTTCCGGCTGAGGTGAGTAACGGACATGTGCATTCAGTTTTTCACCAACAAGACATTTCATACCAGGATCCGTGTTATTAATAAGCTCAAATGAAATTGTATCACGGACAGATTTTGTTAATTTTGGTGCTATAACAATCGCAGAGACAGTAGAGCCATCTGACTGTACATTTCGAACAGCTTCACCTGATGTGTCAACGATTTTAGCACCATATGATGAAGTTACACGGAATGTATAAGATTTATCATCAGGTATTGGATCACCATTACAAGCTTTTAAAGATACAGTAATGAGCGTTGAATCTTGGTCATTTGCGATTAAATCTGGTTTTTCAACATCAATACTTTGTAGAGCATTATTAACATATTCCGGTCCAGTAAAATCGTTGTTATTATCCTTTGGCTCTTCAAATTCTGTATTGCTTGAGCCCATGAAGCCAGGAGGTAATGTAATTTTGTCGTTATCACGTCCTGCAGACTTACGTTTTAATCCTAGTACAGCAAAGTTGCCGTTTTGTACACTGCGGTATAATAATTCAGCACTATCTCCTCGAGTTAGCTTTGTAGAAGGTTGGAAATCAGCAAATGTTTTTTTACCAGTATTTCCTGTTGAAATATCGTTCGTGTATAAATATTGAACCGCCTGAGGCTCATCTAAATCTAAACCTCTAAATGCAGCATATATACGTGCAAATTGTCCACGTGTAACAGCTTTTGAACGATTGGCTGTTGTAAAGATACCATTAAACGGTAAATAAAAATCACTATAGAAGTTATAAGCTATACTGTCGTTATATGTTAATGCAAAGTTTCGATCAAGCTTTGCAAACATGACAACAAGCTCTCGCTCAGTAATTTGTTCATTAGGTAAAAAGTTATTAGCGCTATTCAATGAGAATAAATCATTATCGACTGCCCATGAAATAGCTTTGTATTTACTATCATTTGTTGGTACATCATTAATTGTCGTAGCTGCCTGAGTCACAGCTGGAGTTGCTGTCATTAGGACTAGTACGAAACAAAGCAGGGATAGAAATGCTTTTTTAGCATACGTCATTTATTGATCCGTCCTTTCTTTAATTAAAGAACAATATGTCATCTCGATAGTTTTGTTTTAAATCACTTTCCAAGTAATTCAAGAACCGCTCTAACACTACTGATGCTTGTGCTCGCGTTAATGGTTGATTTGGATTAAATCGACCTGTTACAGGATCACCAGACATTAAGCCTAGCTCATTTGCAATATATATACCGTCTTTTGAATAGTCTGGAATTTGCGCATCATCCTTAAACTTTGTCATATAGCCTGGATCTGGCGCCTTATTTTCTAGCCCTAATGCACGTACAAAAATCGTAGCTGCTTGAGCTCGAGTAATTTGATTGTCCGGTTTAAAATACTCTGGAGTTACACCTTTAATGATTCCTTTTTTAAATGCAGACTCAATATAGGCATAATCTTTTACCGTACGCTTGACATCTTTAAAAATACTAGTACTTGATGTCGATTTTTTGTTTTTTGGTTCTTCCATAACACGTAAGTCAACTGCCTTACCAATCGCCGTTGTAAAATCAATACGCTTCATAGGTGTATTTGGTGAGAAGAAGTTACTTGCATCTGAGTAAATACCTAAAGAGTATAATTTTTCAATTGCTTGTTTCGCATAGTGATTTGATAAATCACGGAACTTCGGAATGATTAAACGTTCAATTGTCGGCATGTATTCTTTATCTAAATCAATAGTACCTTTTTGTCCAGAAGCTAAATCATACGTATATTCAGAAATAACATCCTTTTCACTCACTACCGCATACCCACCATCAAAGCTCCCTAAACTTCCAAGGTTTTCTTCATAGTTTAGTACACGTGATTTGCTTTTAGATAAACGATTTTTCACATGGCTTGTCTTACCGTCGCTATAATTATAAACAGCTTCTGTAATTTGTGTTTCTGTTGCTCCCCAGAAGTTTTCATAGCCTGCAAGGCGACTATCCGTATCAATTGTTACCGTATTTTTGACTACATTTTTTCCAGTTCCAGTCTGATAGGAATAAGTTTTTCTCGAAATAACATTACCTGAATAGTAATCCGAGGCTGCACGATTGTCTGTTACAGTCCCTTGTGAAAATTGGTAATCTACCAATGTATATGTTATTTTTCCGACAACAATTTTCTCCGAATACTTTTTGACTACACCATTCGATGTTTTTTGACCAATCGTAGCATAATCCATCACGTCTGATTCATAGGCAATATTTCGTGTCAGTGTAGCACCGTTACTTGCTGTCAGCTTCAAACTATGTGTTTCCGTTAACTTTCCTTTAGATTCTTTTTGTGTGATTTTAATGTCTTTACTAGTGCCTTTAAATATAATAGGTGTTCCTGTAATGAAAACAGCTTCCTCATATGTATATTCATTTTTTACAGCACCTGTTGTTTCTAATGAAGCTGCTAATGCATTTTCTGGGATAGTAGCTCCAATAACAAATACAGCAAGAACCACTAACATTATTTTAGATAAATGTTTTCGCATTCTTTCTTTGTTCCTCTCTTTCAATCCATGCATATCCGCATATGGAGCTGTCAATAATTTCTTCAAGATTACAATATAATCAGGTATGTTGATTAACCATCTTAACCAACACACCTGAGAAATTTAAAGTAAAAATTTGCTTCCACTATCGTAGTACAACACAAATTTTTTCATCATAAGCAAGCTCTACCTTCACTTAGTCTAAATATCTTCGTTGAAAATGTACTTATAGTAGCTTATAGATATATATTAATCAACTAATATTAAATGAGCTTTGACAAAACGATCTGATAGTACTACTAAACGATCTGAAGGTTTTAAATCAGATGCTAGAATTACTTTACCCGCTTTAATAAGCGTAGCTTGGTCAATATTCATATCAATCATTTCACCAGCTTCATACCAATGGCCATTTTGCCATTGACTAACGCTCTTCACATTAATTACAGCTGGATATTTCGATTTAACTGACTGTAATTTACCCGTTAACATTAATGGTGCAACTGGCTTAGCTTTATTAAGAATATGAACAGCCTGCACATGGCCATCTTTCACATAGAAGTAACCATATTCACCTTCATATAAATGAAGTTCAATATCCGGAATAACACTAAATGTTTTTTTACCATCATCTACTATTGCCTTTGTTGAATTACTAACAGATAGTACAGTACGTTCCGTTTTCTTGAAGACATTTGACTCGATTTTCATTGCATCATCAATTTCGATTAAATAGCCATCTGCTTGTGATAAGCGCCCATAATATAACTCATGACCTGCTAGGTTTGGCGACATAAAACTATCACCTGTTACTTGTACAACTTGGGCATAATGATCACGTGCAGCACCGTCCGAAATAACAAAAGCTGTACCGTAAGCTAATAAGCCAGTAGGTTCAATTAAACGACCATTTCGAATTAAAATCGTTCCATCATGGAAGTATAATGTACCAGCAGATTTAAGTTTTAATAATTGATATTTAGTATCCACAGAAAGCATAGGCTCATAGTAAGTTCGCTCATTGTTTTTTAGTACAACAACCTTTTCAATCACTTCTTTGCCAAATTGTTTAACTGTCGCATAATATGCTTCACTGCCAATGTAATTCTTCAACTGACCTTTATCAATTTTTGTATTTCCAACATATATCGGAACCTTAGATGAAAAATTCATCGTTGATAAATCCGTTGTTGTATTAGATCCAAACTGCCAATTTATAAAAGCATGTTGGTTTTTGACAGTTAATTTATTGGCATTGGCATTAACCGCTTGAATCTCACCTTTATATAGGTTTTCAACTAATGTACCTGTCTCACTAATTTCTATTTTTGTGACAATGGATGTGTTTCGATTTTTAAGGCTAAGCTTAACACGATCCCCCACATATAATGCGCTAATATCGACTGCAGAGGAGCCTTTTTGATAGCTTGTATCTTTATTTATGTAGTAGGTTGTTTCCTCTCCAATATCTGGCTTCAGCATAATGAACAGGCCATTTGGATCAATACTTGTCACTACTCCCGCAAGTATTTTAGTATTTTGTGCAACTGTTGGAGATTCTACTTCTATTGTAGAATTAGAAGTACCTCGAAGCTCAACAACACTTCGAAGCGAAATTTCCGCTTCTACTTTCATCCCCATCTTAAAGCCTTCGATTGTTGTTACTGTATTATTAATATACAGACGGGCATTATCATTTATATTGTATGTAACTTCACGACCGCTATCATTTTGCAAAGTAATTTTACTAAGTTTTTTTTCTATCATTCCGTTTGAATTTGCATATTCTGAAAATGTTACATCAACAAAGGTTCCTGTCACCATCTGGGCCGCATGGGCTGTTTGATTTGACGAAAATCCGAGAACCGCTAGTAACATAAACATTAGTATGTATGGAATCTTCTTCAATAAATCCCGCCTCCTTAAAAATGTCATTAATAAATAGTATATCTTATTATTGGTAGTTTTTCCTATTCAAAAAGTTACATTTTAGTGCTTTTACTTACTTTATCAATTATCCCTGGGCATAATTGCGTCCGAAATTAATTTTGCGCTTAGGCCTGCACGAGGGCCGACACGATGTCGGTCATTTCTATAATGCCACAGGACGTGGCGTTTTTACCGATGCAGGTCAGTTAGCCATTATCGCATAGATGCGATGATTTTAGGCTAACATCCTATGTAAACTCCTTTCCGATTTCCGCCGGAGGCTTAACTTCTTTCAATGGATGCTTGGACCCCCGCCGAAAGGTGACTTAAAGACCACATTCATCTCACCACCTATAGAGGTGAGTGTCTTCTGTAACTATCGTTGCAACAGAGATTGCTGAAAGAAGTTAAATCTACCATTAGACCGCAAAGATAGAGGTAGCTTCCAATTCCAAGCTACCTTCCTTCATCAAACTTGAACGTCAATTGTATGTCCAGCTGTTGGATGTGGAGCATCTAACATTTCAACTAATTGTTCTGAATTTTGCTGTTGCATCTCCATAGCCTGTTTTGTTACAGCTAGAGATACATTTTGCATTAATGTTGCTTGATTCATTACCATTGATAAAGCTGCTATATCCATTAAGTCCACCTCCTATTTAATTTATCGGTCAGTTATTTCATTCATCAAGCAATTCTATCCATTTTAATAAAAAAAACATCTACTGTCCTAAATAATAGTCGCAATAGATGTTTTCTTATTACATTTTATTTTCGATAGTACGCCAAGCTTCTTCAAAACCAAGTCCTGTTTCCGAAGAAAAGACAATAATAGGATCATTTTTATCCATGTCTAGCGTTTCTTTCACGATTTTTTTGTGCTTATCCCATTTACCTTTTGGAATTTTATCTGCTTTTGTTGCAATGACAATACAAGGAATATTGTAATGCTTTAAAAAATCATACATCATGCGATCATCAGCTGTAGGTGGATGACGTAAGTCAATAATTTGAACGACTGCCTTTAATTCCTGACGCCCAGTTAAGTAACGTTCAATCATTTTCCCCCATGCTTCACGCTCAGTCTTTGAAACCTTTGCATAACCATAACCCGGAACATCTACAAAAAACAATTGCTCTTCAATTTTGTAAAAATTAAGCGTTTGTGTTTTTCCGGGCTTAGAAGAAATACGTGCTAAAGCTTTACGACCGATCATTCGGTTAATAAATGAGGATTTCCCCACATTTGAACGACCGGCTAGTGCAAATTCTGGCAGTCCATCTTCTGGATATTGGTCTGGTCTTACAGCACTTATGACCATTTCGACGTTATGGACTTTCATTTTCTTAAATACCTCCGTCCAGTGCAATGGCTAATACTTCATCAGCCGATGACACTAGTTTAAATGTTAGTTGTTCGCGTACACTTTCAGGAATTTCCTCAATATCTCGCTCATTATCTTTCGGACAAATAATTGTCGTTAAGCCCGCTCGATGCGCACTGAGTGTCTTTTCCTTTAAGCCCCCAATTGGGAGTACACGCCCACGTAAAGTAATTTCACCTGTCATGCCGACCTCACGGCGTATTGGACGGTGTAAAATTGCAGAAACAATTGCGGTTGCCATTGTAATACCTGCGGAAGGTCCATCTTTCGGCACTGCTCCTTCAGGAACGTGAATATGAATATCATGTGTTTCAAAATATTCTGCATCCACTTTTAGCTCTTCCATTTTTGAGCGGACATACGATAAGGCGGTTTGAGCAGATTCCTTCATGACATCGCCTAGCTTCCCAGTTAGCTGCAATTTTCCTTTACCAGGTGTTAATGATACCTCAATTTGTAATGTATCACCACCCACAGTTGTATAAGCAAGTCCAGTAGCTACACCGATTTGATTTTCTTCCTCAGCTTGTCCATATCGGAAACGATGTTTACCGAGTAATTCCTCTAACGATTTCGAGCTTACTGTTACTCGTTTTTTCTCACCAGAGACAATGATCTTAGCGATTTTACGACATAGGGTTGCGATTTGACGCTCTAGTCCTCGAACGCCCGCTTCACGAGTATAATAACGGATGATATCCACTACTGCTTCGTCTTTCATAATAACTTGCGTTTTTTTCAAGCCATGTTCTTTTAACTGTTTTGGTATTAAATGATTTTTCGTAATTTGCTCTTTTTCAATTTCTGTATAACCAGCAATTGAAATCACTTCCATACGATCTAGTAACGGTCCAGGAATTGTACTTAAATCATTGGCCGTTGCTATAAATAATACATTTGATAAATCATAAGGCTCTTCGATGTAATGATCACTAAATGTATTATTTTGAGCCGGATCTAAAACTTCAAGCATTGCTGCTGCTGGATCCCCCCTGAAGTCATTAGACATTTTATCAATTTCATCTAGAAGGAACACAGGATTAATTGTCCCTGCCTTTTTCATCCCTTGGATAATACGCCCTGGCATTGCCCCAACATACGTACGACGATGACCACGAATTTCTGACTCGTCTCGTACCCCACCTAATGAAATACGTATAAATTTACGATCCAAGCTTTCTGCAATCGATCGTGCTAATGACGTTTTACCTACACCTGGAGGGCCAGCCAAACATAAAATGGGTCCACGTAATGATGCTTTCAATTGACGTACAGCTAAATATTCTAATATACGTTCTTTTACTTTTTCTAATCCATCATGATCACGATTTAAAATATTCTCTGCAAGTGCGATATTCATGCGATCTTCTGTCGCATTTGTCCATGGTAGTGCTACAATCCAATCAATATAGTTTCGAATTACGCCACTCTCTGCACTAGCTGCCGGTAGCTTCTCATAGCGATCCAACTCTTTAAGCACTACTTCTTTAGTGGATTCAGGCATTCCCGTTGCGTCAATACGTTTACGTAATTCAGCGACTTCGCCAGTTTTCCCTTCACGGTCCCCTAGCTCAGTTTGAATAGCTTTCATTTGTTCACGTAAATAATATTCTTTTTGAGTGCGCTCCATCGATTGCTTAACTTTTGTATTAATTTTCTTCTCTAGATCAAGTACTTCTTGTTCATCATGTAAACGAATAATTAAATGGTCTAAACGCTTTTTTACACTGAGCATTTCTAATACTTCTTGTTTATCAGCAATCTTGAATGGCAAGTGTGAAGCAATAATGTCCGCTAAACGACCTGGCTCTTCAATGTCTGCTACAGTACTGATGGTTTCGGAAGTAATCTTATTGGAAGCTTTCGCGTATTTTTCAAAATACGTTAACAGCGTCCGCATTAAAGCCTGTGTTTCAATATCCTTATCGATTGTTTCTTCCTTATCATCGATGTCAACAACCGTATATTTTTCTAACGCACGATAATTAGACCATGTTGCACGCGCTACACCTTCCACTAAAACACGCAATGTTCCATTTGGTAATTTAAGCATCTGTTTAACATATGCCATCGTACCAACTGTGTAGAGATCTTGCTCATCAGGCTGTTCATCATGCATTTCTTTTTGTGTTACTAATAATATCAGTTGGTCCTCTAACATCGCTTGTTCTAGCGCCGCTACAGAACGATTTCTACCCACATCAATATGTAACACCATCGACGGGTATACTAAAAGTCCACGTAAAGGCAATAATGGTACATTTGTTGTTTTTTGTATTGTCACCATGCGGGTATTCACCTCCGTCAAAATTTTCTTATTCACTCCCACGCTACTAGTATGTGTCTAAAAAGCTGATTCACACTAGTTAATCAATTGAGCCAAAAATTTCATTTAATTACAGTTGGCTTTATGTATGAATGAATAAAAAGCTGACTGTCGAATGTGCGAATATTGCACAATCGAAGTCAGCTAAATTACTCTTTATCTCATAACAATAGACAGCCACGTCTGTTCGTTATGCTGAAGTTTTAGTGTCGCTACCTTCATCGAGTTCAGTGCCATCTTCAAGAAGCAATTTCGGTTTTTCTTTATCCGTAATTGTTTTTGCCGTAATGATACATTTTTTCACGTCTTCACGTGAAGGTAGTTCGTACATTACATCAAGCATTGTTGACTCAATAATTGAACGAAGACCGCGTGCACCTGTTTTTCGCTCAATTGCTTCTTTTGCAATTTCAGAAAGGGCACCTTCATCAAACTCAAGCTCAACACCATCTAATTCAAGCATTTTTTGATATTGCTTAGCTAGTGCATTTTTAGGCTCTGTTAAAATTTGTACAAGTGCAGCCTCGTTTAATTGCTCTAGGCTTGCAAGTACCGGTAATCGACCGATGAACTCTGGAATTAAGCCAAATTTCAATAAATCCTCTGGAATCAGCTTTGCCATAATTGAGCTTTCTTCCATATCAATTTTGTTAGGATCTGAACCGAAGCCAATTACTTTTTCACCCTGACGACGTTTAATAATGGATTCTATTCCATCAAACGCTCCACCCACAATAAATAAGATGTTCGTAGTATCGATTTGTAAGAACTCCTGATGAGGATGCTTACGGCCACCTTGTGGTGGGACACTCGCAACTGTACCTTCTAAGATTTTAAGAAGTGCTTGTTGTACACCTTCACCAGATACATCACGTGTAATGGATGGATTTTCAGATTTACGTGCAACTTTATCGATTTCATCAATATAGATGATCCCTTTTTCAGCACGCTCAATATCATAATCTGCTGATTGAATTAATTTTAATAAGATATTCTCAACGTCCTCACCAACATAGCCAGCTTCAGTTAGTGAAGTAGCGTCTGCAATAGCAAAAGGAACGTTTAAAATACGCGCCAATGTTTGGGCTAATAAAGTTTTACCGCTACCAGTTGGGCCGATTAACACAATGTTCGATTTCGCTAATTCTACATCATCAATTTTACTATTCGTATTAATGCGTTTGTAGTGATTGTAAACCGCAACTGCTAAAGCTTTTTTAGCACGTTCTTGACCTATTACATACTCATCTAAAATCGTTAAGATTTCTTTTGGTTTTGGAATATCTTGGAATTCAATTTCTTCTTCAACGCCCAGTTCCTCTACAACGATTTCTGAACAAAGTTCGATACATTCATCACAAATATAAACACCAGGACCCGCAACTAGTTTACGTACCTGTTCTTGTGGTTTCCCACAGAATGAGCATTTTAAATTGCCTTTTTCATCATTAAATTTGAACAATATGTTTCACCCCTATTCAAGCAACAATCTTACAAGATTATTGAATCATTATCAAATAAATTGTCTGCATCCATTTACACCACGGCGTTTATGGTTCAAGATTTTTGACACTCATTGTACAAAAACATGAATATTGCCACAAAGTTTCCATTGCATTAACTTAATAAATTCCAGCTCACCATCATAGCGAGTAGTTTAACAAATATTATCCACTACTTGGGATGAGTCTAAATTCTACTTATTGTACCTGTTATTACCATATAAGTGTAAGTAACTGATTCTTCAGAAAGCTCTAGCGACCAGAGACCTTACGTTTAGCCAAACTACCTGACCTTCTTCAGTTGGTATTGACTCGTGACTTCACGTTCATACGCGGTAGTACAAGTTACATTTTTTTAAAATCTATTACATTCGCCAGAGGCTTAACTTCATTCAGTAGAGGATGTATTTCGTTGTTCCTCATTCGAAAGAATTGAGACATCAGTCAAATTAAACCCTATCTCTGCTGAATAAAGTCAAATTTTAGCATCGTGTGATAAGTCAAACAACACTATGTATTAGAGAAAATTAGAGAAATGTAAAGGCTTTGCCTATCCCCTCTTCAAAAAGCACTCCTTTTGGAGGATACTCTTGCGGTGAAAGTAGTCGTAAAACTAAACCTAACGTGGAATCTAGCTACACCTAAACACACAATATGTGATAAAACAAGGCACGGTTTAATGCCGTACCTTGTTTTCATTTTTCTATCCAGTTACAAAAAAATCCTATTCAGTAATTTTAGCGTTTTCTACTAAAAATTCAACTGTTTTTTGAATTTTAATGTCGTTTTCAAGAACTGCTGTGCCACCTAAAGCACCAGTAATTTGCTCTTTTGTCATGTTAAATTGAGCAGCCATTTTTTCTAATTCAGCTTCGATATCAGCTTCAGTAGCTTCAACTTTTTCAGCTTCCGCAATTGCTTCAAGAGTTAAAGATACACGTACACGGCTTTCTGCTTCTTCTTTCATTTGTCCGCGTAAATCTTCTTCTGATTGACCTGAGAATTGATAGTAAAGGTCTAAGTTCATACCTTGCATTTGTAAACGTTGACCAAATTCTTGTAACATACGATCAGTTTCAGAGTTAATCATACCAGCAGGTACTTCAAAATCAGCATTTCCAGCTGCTTTTTCAACTAACTCGTCACGAAGTGCTGCATTTGATTCAGCTAGTTTTTGTTCAGCAGTTTGCTCTTTGATTTTAGCGCGTAAAGCTTCTACACCCTCAACTTCTGGGTCTAATTCTTTAGCGAATTCATCGTTTAGTTCTGGAAGAACTTTTGTTTTAACTTCTTTTACTGTTACTTTGAAAGTAGCTTCTTTACCAGCTAATTCAGCTGCATGGTATTCTTCTGGGAAAGTAACAACTACGTCTTTAGATTCGCCAGTTTTAATACCTACAAGTTGCTCTTCAAAGCCAGGGATGAATGAACCTGAACCGATTTCTAGTGGGTAGTCTTCACCTTTGCCACCTTCAAACGCTTCTTCACCTACGAAACCTTCAAAGTCGATAACAGCTGTATCACCTTCTACGATTGCTTCGTCTTCTTTAATTTCTAACTCTGCTTTACGAGCTAATTGTTCTTGAATTTGTGCTTCTACTTCTTCATCAGTAACTTCTACTGGAAGTTTTGTAACTTCTAAACCTTTGTACTCACCAAGTTTTGGCTCTGGTTTCACTGTTACTTGAGCAGTAAATGTGAAATCTTTACCATGTGCGAAGTTTTCTGTACCAGAAATTTCTGGGTAATCTACTGGCATAATACCAGCTTCATCGATAGCTTTTGAATAAGATTCAGGAACGATGATTTCTAATGCATCTTGGTATAAAGATTCAATACCAAAACGTTGTTCAAACATTTTACGAGGCATTTTACCTTTACGGAAACCTGGTACGTTAATTTGTTTTACAACTTTTTTGAACGCTTGGTCCATTGCTGCGTCTACTTCTACAGCTGGTACTTCAATTGTTAGAGTACCGATATTACCTTCTTGTTTTTCCCATTTAGCTGACATGTATAAATACCTCCAAATAAATAATCAAGTTTAATGTTAGACAATTCATTCGTAACTACGATTTTGACAACCATTTTAGTATAACATAGATGCGTATAGTTTCAACTTATTTCATACTTCATGTAGTTCAGTCAATTTTTCTAACATTTGTAAAAAGTCGATGATTTCATAGTTCATTTCCTGTACTTTTCCGAGCATAGATTGTACAAAGTCAATATAACTATAGGCAATATCATCAGCTTCATACTGGTGCCATTCAAACGGATACGTCACAATGGCATGCTTCGCCATTAAATATTGTACCATTTCCAACGTCGATGGGTCTTGCTCTAATTTATTTTCGATTATTTTTTTTACTTCCCTATACTGAGGCAACTGATTTGGCAAGACTAAATTGATAGGGTTAATAATCTTTGTTCCATTAAATTTTGAGACCGTAATCTCAATTGACACTTCTTGTTCCACTAATAGAATCAATGCTAAACTCTGAACAAATGGATGGATTGTAGGACATTCAATAATATCTTTCAATGCTATCTTTAATTGCCTTACATTCGTCTCCATTAAACGATGCAGTCGAATAGATTGTTCATTTGCCGTTAAGGCACTAAATTCCGAAAGTTCATATTCTTGCTCTTCTAACAATCGTTTTGCATCTTCTTTTTTTTGGAGATTCCTTGCAACATCTTGATTCAAGCTTCTTAAGCGTTCGAATTTCTCAAGTTGATCTACTGGAAGTACATTTTCTTCTATTAATGTCGAAATTAACGACTCTACTTGATGGTATTCCTTTAATTGCATACATACAGTAACATACAGCTCCATTACTTCCACATATAAAGTCGTACCCATAGCAAACAATTGCTCACAAACATTTTTAACTTTATCGTATGCTTTTAATTCATATGAAGCATACGCGTATGCACTTAATGCCATTTCGTCTCCATCTTCATATAAAAATGCTTTTTCAAAGCTGGCCACTGCCTCTTCATATTGATAATTTTCCGCATACATATGTCCTTCACGTATTAATGTCTGAACAGCACCAGGAAAAACAACAATATTGTCATGTTTTATAACATGTCGTTTTCGCTTTGTCATTTTTCTCACCTCTTTACGACTATTTTACTCATTAGTTTCTATATGAATCATCACAATATCATGGAGGTGATTTACGAATTTGAACGAGGGCTTTAAAAGAAATTATGATGAACTACTAGGGGTTAGTCACAAAAGCGTTATCTCTGAACTTTGTGCGTTCCTCTATTGATTCCCAACAGTGTCTCATCTGTAATGCTCCCCTCATTCACTCCAATTCAATCTCATTAGATAGTATACGTTTTAACATATGTCATTTTTAACTTTCTACGATGACAATATAAATTTACTTCCTGCTTATTAAAAAAATCATTGCTTTAGCATTACATATTTTGTAATAAATTGTATTATAATTATAATACCTTTCATTTATTACTATTTACAGGCATTCAGCCTTCAGCTAACTACAGACAAAAACATGCGCTGCTGTCGCTTCGCTTTCGCACAAAAAACATCTGCAGGCTGACGCAATTATGCCATAGCATAATTGATGGCAAAAGTTCTTCACAAGGAGTGGAATACATGCAATTAATAGATACAGTTAGTGAATTTGGTAGTAGCATCTCTCCTATGTTTGAGGCACTACCAATTAAAGTTATTTCATTTTCTACAGCGGACAATCCTTATCAGAAGGATTACCCAATTGAATTTGAAATACTCACACGGACAAAGATTGATATATACACGCAAGAAGCAAATACACATATTATAAGTATCCAAGGTTACATTCCTGGTTCTATTTCAATCGGACACCAACATGAGTCACTTTTTATTATTCCCCAAAGTGTACACATTGAATGCAACTATAAGCTTCTAAGTATCGACCAAAAAGATATGCAACGAATCTTACAGCATGATGAACCGAATCTTCATTATAGCGAATGGCTAATCGAAACCATTAAAAATGCAAATATTCTTGTTGAACTAAAAACCAATCAAAATACTTATACCGAATGGCCGCTCGGTATAAAGTCAGCCCTTATATCATAACTAGGATGAGACATACTTAAATAGGTATGTCTTTTTTTGTGTACTCCTTGAATAATTCTTTCCCTTTTGGTTGCTTGTCTATCATATCAACTTTTTGTTGATTCTGGAATTCCCATTGCGAATATACTTCTATATCACTAGAAAACTTTACAAATCAACAAATTCGTCGTTGAAGCGTTATAATAAAAAGACTAGCTCCATATAAGCATTTTTACTATGTTCTACTAACACTTCGAAAAGAATGCTCTTATAGAGAATTAACTTAACCTCGGGGGAATTACATATGGATATCAAAAATACATTACAATCATTCTCAACCATAACATCTTCAGAACGACAAGAACTTATGTTACAAAAGGGCGATTGGTTGTTACAAGAAATGTTAACGCACATTGGTTCACCAGATGCCAAATTACGAGACAAATTAATTTATCGAACTTTTATTGATCTACTTAGTGACAATTTACTGAGCAATGAACAGCTACAATATTTATTTGATACTGTAATAGGCGACGATTATTTATTTTTAAACATAGGCGAAGAAATGACAGATAGTGTCTTCACTCGTTCGTTTTCTGCTTTACTTGTAGCCAGTATTCTCGCAAAAGATGCTGAACTACTAATTTTAAATAATGACCGTTTACAAATTTTCTTTAAAAAAATCGGTCGTTATTTATTATTAGAAAAAGATACGCGAGGGCATGTCCAAGATAAAGGTTGGGCACATAGCATTGCACATGGTGCAGATTTAGCGGCTATGACAATTAAACACCCTAAATTTGATTTACAACATGCACCTTTAATCTTGCACGCCTTAAAACTTGTTACTTGGAAAGGTACTATTTTTGTCAACGACGAGGAGGAACGCTTAGTTAATATTATTGAAGCGTTACTAGATCGTGACTACTCTGAGGAAGCATTAATAGAATTTACAGAACAGGTATTCGATAAATTTGAAATGCATTTAGTGACTCAAGGTTATAACGAAGCCTTTTTCAGCGGACGAACATGTACATTAAATTTAATGAAAACATTGTATTTTGCTTTAAAGATGCAAAACCTAGCCCCAAATCTGCAAAATACTATTTATGGACAAGTTGCAAAATGGCTAAAACTAGGCGCATAAAATGTATGGCGTAATTAAAAGAGCTAAAGCGAATTTCACTTTCTTTCTGCTTCAAACATTTAATTTCGTTCCCGTACCAAATTTAGCAAACTAAGGATCCCCTTAGTTTGCTTTTTTACTTTTTAAGTAAAATATCAAGAATACAATAAATGGAAGTTGGTAATTATATTAACATAATTTATATCCATTTCCGAAATACCCCCTTCCAATCATTCCTTACATTGAAAGTTTATCCTGATATATCCACACCCCTGTTTTTTGTTTCCTTATATTTTTTAAAAACGCAACAATAAAGCATTCAATAGCCTAATTTAACGGCGATTTTATTACAAAATGAAGTCTAAAATGTGAAATGACATTTTCACAAAAAAAACTATTTACTTAGTTAAGAATAAGAAACTCAGTGTTTTCAACGTTCAAACAGTGTTTATTATATTAAACACAAAAATACTAATATTGAAATAACGATTTTTGTTCAAAAAATGTTCATATTTATCCCCTGTTTACTATTAAAAATATAAAAAAATAATTTTTTTTCTATCAAACGGGCGTATAATCCTATATGCAAACAACGACATTTGTGTCGATCGATTATGACACATTGTTTGAAAATCGATTACACAGATTAATGACTTTGCGAACGCTTGCATTAGACCAATCAAATACTAAATTCAATGTTTCATAGTGAACCATGCCATTGTAAGTATTTCTGATTATTTGATTGGTACAACAATTAAAAGAGGTGACCGTATTACCCACTATTTATAAATTCGAATCTATATATAAGCATATGAAATTTATGAATAGCCGTTTTATAGAAAGGAGTCAAACATGAAGAAAAAGTTAAGCTTAATGTTTGTTGCATTTAGTGCGCTAGCAATTCTTGCTGGCTGTGAACCCCTAACAATTTTTGATCCTAAAGGGCCAAATGCCAAAACATTATCAGACACAATTATTTTATCCATTATTACAATGGCCTTTATATTACTAGTCGTGTATGTGCTTTTAGCATTTATGCTAACTAAGTATCGTGCTTCAAAAGCATCTGCCGATTATGAGCCTCCTCACGAAGAGGGTAGTCATCTACTTGAAATAATATGGACAGTTATCCCTATTATCATAGTGGCATTCTTGGCAGTTGTTACTGTAAGAACAACAAGTACAGTCGAGAAAACACCAGAAGGTTATGACAATAAAGAGCCACTTGTTATTTACGCATCATCTTCTAACTGGAAATGGCATTTTAGCTATCCAGAGCAAGGTATTGAAACTGTAAACTATGTAAATATTCCAACTGACCGTCCAATCGAGTTCAAACTTTACTCTTTCGGACCAATCACAAGTTTCTGGATTCCACAATTAGCTGGTCAAAAATACGCGATGAGTGACATGTTAACGACTATTCACCTTGCTGCAGATGAGGCTGGTTCATACATGGGCCGTAACTCTAACTTTAGCGGCCGCGGTTTTGCTGAAATGGAATTTGAAGCACAAGCTATGACACAAGAAAAATTCGACGAATGGGTTTCTGATGTGAAAACAAACGAAAAACCATTAACAGAAGAAAAATTTGATGAACTATTAAAAGCAGAACACGTTGGTCGTTCAAGCTATTCATCTACACACTTAGAATTTAGACCTGCTCCAATGGAACACAGTGAACATATGAAAATGGGCGGCATGGATCATAGTGATATGGACATGTCCGAAAAAGAAATGGATCACTCTAAAATGGATCATGGGAATCATTCTGATTCAGACAAAAATTCTGAAGAAACACATTCACATTAATTTTATTTTTACACCTGAAAGGAGCGCATCCAATGAGTATGGAAGAAGTATTCCATCCTATGCAAGAACCGATGATTTTAGCGGCAGCTATTAGTATCGTAGTTGGAGCAGTGGTTATTGTAGCTGGCCTTACGTATTTCAAAAAATGGGGCTATTTCTACAAAAACTGGCTATCAACTGTTGACCATAAAAAAATCGGTATTATGTATATCGCTACAGCACTTTTGATGCTATTCCGCGGCGGTATCGATGCACTATTAATGCGTGCACAAACAGCAGTTCCTGATAATGGACTTCTTGATGCACAACACTATAATGAGATTTTCACAACACACGGTTTATTAATGATTTTATTCATGGCTATGCCATTCGTAATTGGTTTAATGAACATTGTTATCCCACTGCAAATTGGTGCACGTGACGTTGCCTTCCCACGTCTGAATGCAGTCAGCTTTTGGTTATTTGCAGCTGGTTGTGGTTTATTAAACCTATCATTTATCATTGGTGGTTCACCTGATGCTGGTTGGACAGCTTACTTCCCATTAGCTGGGACAGAATTTAGTCCAACTGTTGGGAACAACTACTATTCTTTAGCTTTACAATTATCAGGGATTGGTACGTTAATGACTGGTGTTAACTTCATCGCAACAATCATTAAAATGCGTGCACCTGGTATGACATTAATGAAAATGCCAATGTTCACTTGGTCAATTTTAATTACAAACATTATTATCGTATTTGCATTCCCAGTATTAACTGTAGCACTTGCGTTAATGATGCTTGACCGTCAATTCGGCACACAATTCTTTGCAATGCAAAATGGTGGTATGGATATGCTTTGGGCCAACCTATTCTGGGTTTGGGGACATCCTGAGGTTTATATCGTTATCCTACCTGCTTTCGGTATCTTCTCTGAAATCATTGCGACATTTGCACGTAAAAACTTATACGGCTATAAATCAATGGTTATGAGTATGGTCGTTATTTCGTTACTATCATTCTTAGTATGGGCCCACCACTTCTATACAATGGGTCACGGTGTTATGGTAAACAGCGTATTCTCTATTACTACAATGGCAATCGCTGTTCCGACAGGGGTTAAAATATTTAACTGGTTGCTCACAATGAGACACGGTAAAATTCAATTTACAACTCCTATGCTTTATGCTCTTGGCTTTATTCCTATCTTCACAATTGGTGGGGTTACAGGGGTAATGCTTGCAATGGCAAGTGCTGACTATCAATATCATAATACGATGTTCTTAGTTGCCCACTTCCACTATGTATTAATTCCAGGTACAGTATTCGGTGTACTTGCAGGTTACCACTACTGGTGGCCAAAAATGTTCGGTTTCCGTTTAAATGAAAAACTAGGTAAAACAGCTTTCTGGTTTATCGCAGTATGCTTTAACGTAACATTCTTCCCTCTATTCATTTTAGGTTTAGATGGTTACGCTCGTCGTATGTACACTTACTCTGAGTCAACTGGCTACGGTCCATTGAACATGCTATCGTTCATCGGTGGTCTTGGTCTTGCTGTCGGCTTTGCGTTAATCGTATATAACATTTACTACAGCTGGAAACATATGCCACGCAATGAAAAAGCAGATGTTTGGGATGGTCGTACGTTAGAATGGGCTACTCATTCTCCAGTTCCAGAATATAACTTTGCAGTAGTTCCAACGGTTACACGTTTAGATGAATACTGGTTCGCGAAAAAAGAAGGTCGCGATATTACAGCCGGTAAAATTGAAAAAATTCACATGCCTAACAACACTGGCACACCATTCTGGATGAGCGGATTCTTCTTCCTTGCAGCATTCTTCGCTGTATTCAATCTATGGGTTCCAGCAATCATTAGTATGATTGGTGTATTTGGCTTTATGATTCATCGTTCATTCGAAAAGGATCATGGTCGATACATTTCAGTTGAAGAAGTTATGGCAACTGAAAAAAGCTTGAGAGGTGATAAATAATATGAAAATCGATTCTTCACTTCCATTAGAATATAGTACAGAAGAAAATCGCCTGAAAATTTTCGGTTTCTGGATTTTCCTTGGTGCCGAAATCGTATTATTCGCCACACTATTTACAGTGTATTTCACACTTCAAACACGTACAGGTAGTGGCCCAAATGGCGCTGAGATTTTCGAATTAACACCAGTATTATGGGAAACATTCTTATTATTAACAAGTAGTTTCACAATTGGTCTTGGTGTTCATGCAATGCGTATTGGCAATAAAAAAGCGATGATGGCATTTTTCATCATCACACTTCTATTAGGTCTTGGCTTCTTAGGCATTGAGATTGATGAATTTGTCACATATGTTGAAGAAGGTGCGACTATTCAAACAAGCGCATTCTTATCGGCATTAATGACTTTACTTGGTACGCACGGTCTCCACGTAACATTCGGTTTCTTCTGGGGCGTTGCAATTTTAATCCAAGTAGCTAGCCGTGGTTTAAACCCACAAACAGCTAACAAAGCGTTTATCTTCTCACTGTACTGGCACTTCCTAGACGTTGTTTGGATTTTCATCTTCAGCTTCGTCTACTTGAAAGGACTGATTAGCTGATGAAGGAATTATTCCCAAAACAACACGTGATGGGCTTCGGCTTCTCACTATTACTAACAGTTGTAGCTTTAGCTGTTATTAAATTCGATATGTCTCTTAACATGGCATTTGCTGTTTTACTAGTAACTGCTCTTGCACAAGCAACTGTACAATTAGTATTATTCATGCACATCGGTGAATCTGAAGATAAAAAAACGTTATATACAACGATTTTATATTCAGTATTCGTAGGTGTTGTCACAATCATTGGTACATTATTCGCAATGATCTGGGGCTATAATTGATAAACGGAGCCGAGAAAATGGTGTCATTTTCTCGGCTCTTTCTTTTTGTAAATATACTTATTTTACTATTGAAAGTAGACTCAACTCAAAATCGAAATCGAACTACACTCCCCCTACTCTACCAAACGGAAAATCACTAGAATCCTCAACAAAAAAATAATTTACAGTGATAGTTTCTTGTCTCAACACCATTGGCTCATCACCAAAACTTGTGGATGATCATCTATCTTTATTCAGTAGAAGCCTCCTGCCCTTAAGTTGGCAAGATGAATGTAGATGTGGTTCCTTTTCAAGGGGCGTCCAAACATCTACTAAAATAGAAGAGCACAGTCTAAAAACCCCACATCCTATGGCTATCTGTTACGAAAGCAAGTAGCTATCCCCAAAAAAAGCGCCCAGTCGGTGCGGAAATCAACCACTCGTTTTGGTGATGAGCTACGCCATTGCAATATTACAATAACTAACAACAGATTTATTTAGCATTGATTTATATTTATGAATCAACTTTCTTACGACTTATCATAAGCAAAAAGGATTATAATTAAATGTACACGCTAGGCATTTACTATTATTTTAATAAAATTAAGAAACTTTTACTTTTATAGTATTGTATACTAATAGTTGATGCTTTTACCAACGAATAGGAGATGAATGTAATGAACAAATTTTTTAAAGTTTTAAGTGTTGGAGCACTAGCACTAACACTAGCAGCTTGTAACAGTAGTGCTTCCCCAACGAAAGGTACAACTAAAACAAGTGAACTCACTTTAGAGCAAGTGTATGACAAAGCGGTGAAACGCCAGGAAGAAATTAAAAGCGCGAGTGCAAAAGCAGAAGTGACTCAAGAGGCAAAAATGGGGTCAGGTGACAAAGCAGAGAAATTTAACAGCGATACAAAAATGGACGTGGATGTAGTTACCGATCCACTAGGTATGCACTTCTCAATGACAACGACAGCGCCAGATATGCTTGACGAAGGCGACAAGAATAATGAAACGTCAGTTGAAATGTACATGAATAAGGATCAAGGTATTTTCGTAAAAGACGAAACTTCCGACGAATGGTTAAAGTTACCAAGTGATGATTTCGATTCAATTTTAAAGGAGACTTCATCAGCAGCAAACGCTAAGGAACAATTAGAACAACTTAAAAAGTTTGCAGGTGATTTTAAATTCGAGCAAACAGATGATGCATATGTCTTAACTTTAGACGCAAAAGGCGATAAGTTTAAAGAACTCATCGATTCTGAAATGAAAAAATCGATGAAAGATCTTAACCTTCAAGAAAATCCTCTTGATAATTTAACGATTAATAAAATGGACTACGTACTATACATTGATAAAAAAACTTTTGATACAAATAAAATAGATGTGAATATGGATTTGAAAATAAAAGTGGAAAATGAAGAATTTTCGTCAAAAACGAAGACAGTTGTAACATATACTGATTTCAATAACCTAAAAACAATTGACATCCCAAAAGAAATTATCGATAACGCACAAACTGTTGCACAGTAAACAATATAAAAAAGGAATCTGCATACTTTAATGCACGCAGATTCCTTTTGCTTTGGGTACCACTTCAATGAAATCGACCATTACCCTAGGATTACTTGAAGAAATATCGAAAAAATCCGCAAGACTTATATATTATTTATACTTTTCGATTTAAAACATATTTAGCAGCCTGAACATATTCTGTTGCTGCTCTTTTGGCTAATTGCTGCAGTTGGAACGAAGCTTTCTTAAGCATGATAACAGCCAGGATACAAATGGAATTCAACATCAACATCAGCCTGACATAGCGTCACATATTGCAATGCTTCATCACGGAATGGATCTAATTGCCCTACGCAAGTATAAGTAAATGGTAAACCAGATAAATCTTCTGCTCTTGCAGCTGCGGCATATTGTGAAATATTTTCACTGCCATTATCCCCATCCAAATACATTTCCCAACCCTTTTGATTTAAACCATGATTCCAAACCATATGTCCTGTAATCTCCAATGCAGAAGGCGTATTATTACGATCATCAATCATTGGATAGAGTGGCATTTGAAAACAAAGGTTAGGATATCCTCTATCACGAGCCAGTAATGCTAATGCCGCCGTTAAGCCACCTCCCGCACTTGCCCCAGCTACAACAATACGAGTACTATTAATCCCTAAATCCTTCACATGATCAGCTACCCCTTTTAATGCTGTGTAACAATCTTCAAGTGGTGAAGGATAAGGGTATTCAGGAGCGAGTCTATAATCCACTGATACTACAATACAATTTGCCTCATTCACAAAATGTTGGCATAGTAAATCATCACCCTCTGGAGCACCTAGCACATATCCTCCTCCATGAATCCATAAAAGCGCTGGTGGGGATGTCTCCCATCCCTTTTGTTGAAAGTTATTCAATCACTCTATACTCGTTCTTTTCGCTCACTTTAATCGACCATCAAAGGACCAATTCGTCCACATCCGTAAGGCCTGCTCAAATGGGCCACGTTTGAATTTTTTTAAATATAAGACACTGCCAATGCACTGTACACAATAAATTCCTAATCCAAATAACACCCCATTCAAGATGCCTAATTTTCCAAACAGCCCAAAACCATAACCAAAAAATACAGTTGTACAAATAATAGATTGCAGCAAATAATTAGTTAGAGACAGCTTACCAACACATTCAAAGGCATGAATAATAGGCGTCGTACGCCATTTCTTATAGAGTAAGGCGGCTACACATACATAGCCTAACGCTAAAACTTGTGCTCCACTCATCTGAAGCATAGTCGACAAATCTCCTTCTTTTAAACTCAAATATTTACATAGTATCCCAATAGGTACAAGTATCATACCTAGCTTATACCACTTTTGTTCCTGCTCTATATTTACAAATGCTCGCATTTTCGCAAGCGCCATACCAAGTAAAAACAACGGTGCATAGAATAATGGCGCTACAAATAATAGGATAGATGTTTCTTGTTCAGGCATCAGCCTATTTAGACGAAAATTAAGAACATCTAAATAACTGCCATGTGCATAAATGGCGTCTGCTTTTTCAATATACGCATTGATATCCTGCTGATTTGCTGTGAGATCTAAGTTAATATTCATCATAATTACAACTGAAAATACAAAGAAAAAACTAGCCCATATGATAATTGTTTTTGCTTTTCGATTAATGAATGGTAACAAAAACAAAATCATACAACCGTAATATACGAGTATGTCACCTTCCCATATAAATGTAGTATGCAGCCAGCCTAATAAAATGAGCCCCAAGCTCCGTCGAAGAATAATCCATCGACTTTTCATCCCTTTTCCGCGTACAGATTCAATTAGTTTTATAAAAGAAAATCCAAATAACAGCGTAAAAATAGGCATAAAAGATCCGCCGATCAACACCCTCACAAAATCCCCCGCACTTTGTGATGATAAATTTTTTAAGGCTCCATGCATGCCATATTGAAAAATTATTAAATTAGCAAGTAAAATCCCAAGCAAACTTAATCCACGAAGACTATCAACGAACGAAATCCGCTTCAATCCCATCATTTTCCCCTTTCCATTCATTTAAAGAAAGAATAACGTAAGAACCTTATAGCTATTTAATCGTTATCTTAAGATAGTCTTAAAAACAGAAAAATAAGACTTTTCTGTTTTTAGAATGTATAAAGGCACATGAAAATGGACATTGAATTTTGTTCGATAACAAAAAAGATTCCCACTAATTAAGTAGAAATCCCATGTTATTGAAAAGCTATTTTCTTTATGATTTTAACCTGAACATTCTTCCAAAAAGAAAGGTTGATTTCCATTCCGACTGAGCACTTTCCACGGGAGCTCGTTTGTGCGAAAGCGAATCGTCAACAACAACAACAGGATGTTGGTCACGAAGGCGTTATCACAGGATGTGATGCTTTTAGCCTTCGTTCCTCTATCGCTGATCCCCGAGGAAGAATTTAAGCTTTACATATTCCCATATCATTTATTTCATTAATATGCTTTAGCATCTATAGAATAATAAAGCAATCCTTCAAAATCCTTCAGTTCCAAATTAAGGTTGTTATACGTATATTTGTAGCTCATTCCTAGTTTATCTAAAATTCGTAAAGATGCCACGTTATCCGGATGCACAACAGCAATAATTTTAGGTATACCTATCTTATAAAATGCATAATTCATCAAAGCTTTTGTTGCTTCAGATGTTATTCCTCGACCTCTATAAACTTCCGAAATTCCGTAATAAATTTCGATTTCTGTTTCCTTTACATCATCGGGGCCAAGCCCGCAATAGCCAATTATTTTTTGACTCTGTTTCTCTACAATAGCTAGATTAAGCTTATGTATTTTAGTAGGAGTGTTTTTTGAGTTGCATTGAATGGACCACTCTATTATCCGCTGAACATCACCTCGACTAGGTACATCCTCTGGTATAAATTGATAAAAATCAGGCTCAGAAACTACTGCATACAATTCATCCAAATCAGTTAAAGCATATGGACGAATGATCAGCCTCTCGGTTTCAATATGTAGATTTAAAAACATATTGTTTACTCCTTCAATTGAATTGAAATTAAAAAATCTTCATTCCTTTTGTGTGCATATACTAGTCCCAATAATTCTTCATTAAATCAGTTGCCCAACTTGGCTGCTTTAATTCACCTTTTGGTAAAAACTCTTTCATGACAGGTTTAATATCAATAATTGGTGTTCCATCAATAGCATCGAGGCCGTTAACGATTAATGTTCTATCTTTTAATTCTAGTAATTCTACAACCGTTACACCTATTTTGTTAGGTCTATTTTTGCCTCTCTGAGCGAAAATACCGACTTCCGGATAATTCTTATTATTTCTTGGATGTCTCGCTTCATATTGAATTTTCTCATCTACAACTTTATCAAAATAAAAAATTATTTCTAAATGAGAAAAATCATCAATCCCTTTTAAAGACGATGCATGTATATCTTTTGTCAATTCAACAGTAGAAATGACGTTACCCCAATTGTCATCTTCAATCATTTTTCGACTATTGCTCACTACAGCTATTGGTTTAATACTGTATTCCATACAAAATGACCTCATCCATCGTTGTTTTTACTTGTGCGACTTCCGTTTAATTCCAGTATACTCAAACTATTACTAATGTCAATTCCAGGGAATTATCTACAGATTTTAGGGATTAAGTGGTAGTACAGAGAACTTAATCCCTTTTATATTTCCTAGCATTGTAAAGACTTCACTACCATGTACATTTATTATTCCTTCATAAAACGAAATCAGTTTTATTCCCCTGACGTCCCATAGTCTTTTATCGTTATTTTCACCTCACACTGAATCGGTACCTCGCTAAATGTTTGATCCCAATCTTTTTTTAGCTTTTTCCATACTTTAGGATACTCTATTCTCAATCTTGTTCCAAACTCTGATACGTCCGCTTGATATTCATGTTGTATCTTCTCTAATACATTCTTTACCAAACGCTCTACCTCTTTTTCAGTAGCCCTTTCTGCTTTTTTCAAAAACTTATTATCAAATGTTTTCTCAGAAAGCACCCAATGCTCAGCAATTCGCCCTTCAGATTCGATTTTTACATTAAATGAGATATTGTCTCCATCAACATGGGGTGTAATTTTACTTTTCATTGACAATATCTCGTATATAATCGGCTGATCTGTCCCTTCATAAAAACTTGTTACTAAACCACCTTTGCCCTTTCCAGTTATCCACTTAATCCCCTCTAATTCTTTTCCCGTAAGAAAACCTCGCAGTTTTTTTGTGTTACCTTTTATCACAGCTGCTCCGGCAAATTTCACTTCTCCATTTTCTGAAGTTACACTTTGCAACAAAAAACTTGCTCTAGAATTTAATTTTCCTTGTAACTTTGCAAATGTCATCGGCGGTAGTATCTTTGTCGTTCTTTTATGTCCTTTCATCATCTCAACAAGTTGAAACGCAGGAATTTTAGTTGGTTCGTTCGATTCAAGAATATTACTTGCATGATTTTTAGCGATGAGAAGAAGCGCACTTGGTCTCATTTCCAGTTCCCTAAGAAAAAAATCCATTGTTTGTGTTAGATTGAATGCACTTGCAAAATCCTCTCCTAGGACAATGACCTTTGAATGTTCTGCAAAGGCTCGTTTATCGTTTTTTAACATCATATTACGCAAAGTAGGAAGAATAGCATCTCCGGTTTCTGAAACGTTTTTGTAAGCTTTTTGCTGTTTTTTACCTTCTTTCGCACCGGAACCAGTTGTCTCTGAAGTAACGAATTGATTGGTAATTGTAATCAGCTCTTTATTAGAGTTTCTAGCTTCTTGTTCCTCCAATGCCTCCTTAGAACTACTATCTGTTTCTAAATCTAACGAGGTACCTACAACAAGACCTAAGTCTTCAATTTCTTTACTGCTCCAACAACCTGTAAGAAGTAGAAGTATAAGAGATAACAGCAAACCTAAACGAAATCGTACCTTCATATTGTTTAGTTTCATGTCTTTCCACCCTTCAACCTCGAAATAAAAAGTAAGAGTACTGGAAAAACACCAAATAAGAATAATGCAGCATTCCCAATCATATCACCGAACTTAAAGAGGTCATTGATATTTTTAGGCGTCATAGAAATAATGTAAATAATCGGTAACAAACCAAATATAAAGGGCTGTATGTTCTTTTTAAAGAGTTGAGCTAACCCTAAAGCAGCGGCAAAATAGGTAATAGTAAAGGTGGCGAATATTTGCATGATCCAAATCACGAGTAAAAAAGACTCAAATCGTTCAAAGATTAACCCCGGAATTTCAAAACTTCGCATAAGTTCTAATGTAGGCCATGTTCTCGTGACAACTCCATCGATTGATAAAGCACCTATTACCATTACAACTGTTATGACATAAAAGAATAGGGGAATCGTTAAGCCAACAAGGACGACTTTTACTGCTTTCGTTTTCTCAGACTGCTTCATTAATGCGACAAGCAACAGCATAATTTCAGGACCTAAAAATGCAAGGGTTGCTGTCTTTACTCCTTTTAATACTGGCATGACTCCCAATCCTAATACAGGACGTAAATTATCTATTTCAAATATGCCCAAGCTCATAAAAGCTACCAATAAAAAGATGACAAACGTAATAGGAAAGATGATTTCAAATAGTCGAGCAATCGAATTGATTCCGCTACTAATCAAATAGAGACCTATCCACATAAAGGGCAAAATGATAGCCCAAGTTGGCGTACTTTCGAGCAGAAAGAGTGAGGTTACTTCAGCCATTATCCTGACTTCAAATGCTGAAATTGTAAAAAAATAGACTATAATAAGTAAACTTAAGAACCAACCTGTCCATTTCCCTACAATATCTTGGCTATATTGATAGAAGGTTTTATCAGGATATTTTTGGCTTAATTTCACGATAATCACGGCTGCGATTATCGCAATGATCCCTCCTAAAAAAACACTAATCCATACATCCGGTGATTTGACCTTTTCAACAGATGTTCTTGGCAAGGTAAGTATTCCTGTAGCCAAAATATAATTAGCGAGGACAACAACTGCTTGTGAAGCCGTAATTTTGTCTTGTGAATTAATCATCATGCCAGTTTATTTCCTTTCCTAGTGACTAATCTTGACGGCTAGAATCTTTTGTATGCAACATCTTCGGACGACGTTTCATCATCATAAGTGGCATACGAACCATAAAGTCTTTCCAATCACTTGCTCTATAAGGAACCGTCGGACTAACAAAAGGGATGCCAAAACTCTTCAACTTCACCAAATGGCTGCAAAGAAGTAAGAAAAACAGGATAACCCCATATAAACCAAATAAAGCAGCAAAAAACATTGCTACGAAACGAAGCATGCGCAATGAAATTCCAGCATTATATTGCGGAATAGCAAAAGAAGAAATAGCTGTTATCGCAACAACAATTACCATAATGGGGCTAACAATCCCTGCTTGTACCGCAGCTTCCCCAATAACAAGGCCTCCGACTATTCCCATTGTAGGACCAATAGGCTTAGGCAAACGAAGCCCTGCTTCTCGTAAAATTTCAATAGCTACTTCCATAATTAGTGCCTCAATTATTGCAGGGAACGGAACACCTTCCCTCGTTCCCATCATTGACAATGCTAGCTTAGTTGGAATTAAGCCCTGATGAAACGAGACAAACGATATATAGATGGATGGTGCAAAAAGCGTAATAGCTGCAGCTAAATAACGTAATAGTCGAATGAGTGTACTTGGCAACCATCGTTCATAATAGTCTTCTGGTGATTGCAATAACATACTAAATGTCACTGGCACGATTAACGCAAAAGGTGTACCATCTAATAAAATTGCCACTCTTCCTTCCATCAAGGCAGCAAAAACACGATCTGGGCGTTCCGTATTCTGAACTTGTGTAAAAGGGCTGAGATAATTATCTTCGATTAGTTGCTCTACATAGCCCGATTCCGCAACATCATCAATATTTATTGTTTCAATTCTTTTCTTAACCTCTTCGACCAAGTTCGGGTCTGCAATCTCCTTAACATAGGCGATAACCAATTCTTTTTTTGTACATTTACCTACTTGAAAATTGATAATTGATAAATCACTATTTTCACCATGCTGTCTCAATAGAGCCGTATTATCACTTAACATTTCAGTAAAGCCTAACCTCGGACCTCGAACCAATGCTTCTGATACCGGTTCTTCAATATTGCGCGATTTTCCTTTGGCTATCCCTAGCATTAATACATTTGGCATTCCATCAATTATCAAGGCGGTCGTCCCTGCTAATATTTTGCCTATAGATTGCTTTACATCATACTCTTCTGTTATGTCACTAACGGAAAGAACTTCATTTTTAATAAACGACTGTAAAAAGACTCCTTTTTCATATAAAGACTCCAGCTCATCTTTTTGTGAAAAATCCCCCATAAGAGATGTCAAAATATGTTTATCAATCAGTTCTTTATCTGACAGCCCATCAAGAAAAATAATCGCTGCACGAATGTCTGTGTTCCCTATGTGAAACTCCCTAAAATGCACATCCCAGTTATGACCAATCTCTTTCTTAACAAGTCCAACATCTAAGTTGTAATTACCCGTATAATAATCAAATGACTCTTGGGAAGATTCTTCTGTTTGGTCTTCGAGCTCATCATTTGGTTTCGTCTGACCTTTTATTTTCACCATATCATCGTCATTCATCTCTTGTTTAGATACTATTCCATTAAACAATTTGAAAATAATATAAGGAATGAAAAAAACAATAAAACCTTGCATAAATACTTTCAATTCTGGAATGTAGGCTAAGATCTTTTCCCACATATTCATCACCCTCTTAAGCTGATAATAAAGCGAATTACAGCTTCACAATTTATATAGTTCCATCATTATCTAAGCAACAGCATTTTAAACTAATTTCATTCATATTCTTCGCAAGATATGAATGAGGTTGTAATTATGGTGGAAATCCTTTTTGCTTAAAAAACAAAAAATCTTTTGCAATAAGTTATGCAAAAGATTTCAGTTACATGGTGATCACTATTAATTTTTAACTACTAATAAAATACATTAAAATATTGTCCTATATATGATATGGTATATTATCTACAATGCTATTTTAGAAGGGTGAAAACATGCTAGAAATAAGTGAAAGTAAGTTAGCACAATATATTATACATTTTATTGACGATACACTCGTGTTAGGTGAAGAATCATTAACACAACCAGAGGTCATGCTAGAAGCAGCTTTTACACAGTTAGCATTTAGCAAAATCGATTTGGAGCTGCAATTCGAATTTTTTCATGAAACAGATATTGGGTTAAATGAGGTTTACACATATGTGAGAGCAATTTTTGATCAGGAGAATAGTTTCCTTGAACAATCAATCAACATTGCTAAACACTTACATAGTGTATCTCAGCACCCTAACATTAAAAGTGGCGAATTGTTTATTGGATTATTTGACAATTGTTTTCTATCTACAGAAGCTAAAAAAATAATCGCCATCGTTAAAATTGATGAAAAAGAAATGTTTTTAGATGTAAAAAACGACCAAAACAAAATGGTTATCAACGGCATTGATGGCATCAATGTAAAGAAAGTCAACAATATGGCCATCATCGTAGATATGGGGCCGGAACAGGCACCTGCTGTCTTTATGAAAACAAAAAGGAAAGAAGATATTATCTATTGGCAAGAACGTTTTTTAAAGATCAAAGCTGCAGATGAACATTATTATAAAACGAACTTAGCCTTAACAGAATGCAAAAAATATATTTTAAAAGAAGAAGGCTTTACAAATACTGAAAAGCTAGGTCTATTAAATAAAACGCTTGATTATTTTAGAAATGAAGATGAATTTCAAGTAAATAACTATATTGAAACGGTGTTTGAAAATGCGGAGCCAACACAAAAAGACATTATCATCAATTCGGTAAAACCTTATGAAACCATTATTTCTGAGAGCGCACTTGAAAAGGCTGAGAAAAAATATAAACGGAAAATCAAACTCGATTCCAATATTGAAATCCAGGTAAACGTACAGGATATTGAGCAAGTAGATGAACTAATTGAAGTAGGCTACGATGAATCGACAAATCGAAAGTTTTATAAGATTTATTTCCAGGAAGAATTATAAATCAATTAGGCCTTGGCATAATTGCGTCCGGAATCGGCTTAAAGAAGTTAAATCCTAAGATACTTCCCTAGTGTACAAAGGAAGCTCCTTACCATAGCGTGTGGTTGATTTCCGTTCCGACTGGGGGCGTCCGATGAGCCGCCTCACTCGCGTTGCTCGCTCCAGGGTCTCATCTGTGACGCTGATCCCCTAGGAGTCGCCCAGTCTCCACTCCAATCAACTGGTATCAATTTCGCCTTGGCGTAATTATAGCTATCGCTTCGAAGGCAATTATAATAATTACCAATGATTTCATATTACCTAAAATACACTGCTTCAAATAGCTCAATAGCACTTCCATCACCCTAATATCCCCTATTATTACCTATACACCCTATTTGTTAATATGTTACAATTAAGTTAAATATTTTTATCGATTTAGGGGGATCTTTTTAATATGTCCTATGTAAACGATTTACAGTATTATATTGATAGTGCTTCAATCGGAATTTTACTCGAACTTCTTTTGGTGACGACTTGTATTTCAACTATTATTTATTTAGTAACTAAAAACCAATATATTTCATACTTATCGTCGGCACCAATATTTCATTTTCTTTCATTTAGCCTTTACCACAGTTCGCACTTCATTCTGCTTGTCGTAGCAATGACAGTTCAAGCCTCTGTTATTTTATTTATCCAAAAGAAAAATCTACTAAAGGTAATTGCCACGAAAGATAATACTCTCGAAAATATTTAAAATGATTGAAAAAGGACTTGTTTTTAATTTGCCAACAAGTCCTTTTACTCACTTTAAACTCCTCCGAATTTTAACAACACGGCCCCTTACCCTCATTTATTTCATTTTACATTTCCGGAGCATCCATACCGAAATTTGCCCATTCCTCTTTAGCCGGACCATAAATGCCGGGGACAGTTAACCCCGCCTGTCGCATAAGAACCGTCATTTGTCCTCGATGGTGATTCTGATGCTGAATCAAGAACATTAAAAGTGTACCAATTTGCATGTCTTGACCGAAAAATTGGATATGCTCGTGAAGGGTTTGATCAGTCCAATTTGTTTTTACCGCTTGCACAAACGCATTATTAGTTTGAGAATAGCTATCTGCAATAAATTGCGCTGAAGTAGGAACAGGATAATCTTTAGTTGGAGCATCAAACATTAAACTTGTATTCGAAGTAATAATGCGAATTGCAGTAACCGTATGCCAAGCAATACGTCCTAAAGTCCAATTTTCAGACGTTATTTCCTGCTTAAGTGATTCATCAGTTAGATTATTCAATAACTTCTGTGTACAATCGGCTTCAAACTCCCAAGACTTAAAAAAAACATTTAATGTCTGATACATAATAATCCTCCTCTTTCTTGCGTTACTAATTTTCTTAAAAATGACGCCAACATATAAATGCTCCCATCGTAAAGGAAGTGATTAATTTACAAATTATTAAAGTTTATCAATATAGTCATTTAATTGTTTTTGATTAATCGCTCCCTTTATCTTGTGCTTTAATATACCTTTAGAATCAAAAATAAAAGTTGTTGGATAAGCCACTATTTCAAATGATTTTTGAAATGTACCATCTAAATCAAGAAATATAGGGAAATTCAAATTGTAGGACTCTTGAAATTCCATAGCATTTTCACTACTATCATGAGAAGTTGCATTAATCGCCAACAGCTCAACATTTTCAGATTTATTGTTATAAAAATCCCTAAATTCAGAAGCCTCCTCTTGACAAGGTCCACACCAAGATGCCCAAAAGTTAACGATTAAGACCTTTCCATTGTATTCATTAAACGTTGTTGTTGATTCGTCTAATCGTGTTAACTTTGCATCAAACGCAAGCTGTTTTGTTCCATCTTCATTTTCTACTAATGGGTTAACTGTTGCTTCTTTTAGGAATACATCTTTCAAAACAATTCCAACAAGTAATACGATTAACAAAGCTGAGAAATATAAACCTAAACGCTTTTTAAATTGCATAAACGATCACCTAAATTACCCTTTAAATATTATTTTTCTTCAAGCATACCTAGATTGAATTTTGATAAGATACGATTAACTTTTCTTTGGCTTTTTGACCAGCTAATCCTGTTTTAAATAATTCAGTAGATTTTTGATGATCTACTATTTTTGTAAATTGTTTTAATAAGTTTTCTATTAAAACATCGTGCATCTCGCCTGCGCTTTGATCGGTGTCTTGTCCCTTTGGTAATTTGACTTCTTTAATCATTACTCTTTCACCATTTAAATTTGTGACATAATGACGAATATAACCATCTTCTTTTTTAATTTCATATTTCGCTTTACTCTGTTTATTTTTATCTAAAAATAAATTTGGAGATAGTCCATTTAGTTCATCTTTTTTTATTGTATTTATGTAATTATTATTTGTAGATGGGATCATCATTCTATTGAGCTCCTTCATTATTTTTTAGAGATACCCCTTTTTTGAGTATCAATTATCACTCGCTTTTACCATTATATAAATAATTTACCACATTAATCAAATCTCTAAATTCGTTCTACACTATAACCGCAACGAGTCCTTTAAAGACCTTAGACGCCTCATTATGTCAAAGAATGAAAAAATTCCCACACTATTATTGACTTCATTTTTTTCTGGTGGTACATTTACTAAATTAAATTTAAATATTTCAAAGGGGTTGAATTTGATGAAATAACTATACATTTAAGGCAAGCATAAGGAAGGCTTAGCGCTACGAACATTTATATGATGAACAAAACCCTGTTATCGGCTTATAGGGGATGCAATGACTGCGGAAGTCATGTACAGAAAACGAACGGATATTAAGATCTCTAATCAAGTTTTAAGTGCGGATGGTGGGCAAATTGACCAACGCCTGCGGACGCTATCACATATTTAAAAGGAAATGGGTTATTAAAACCCAAGAGGGCATAAAAATGGACCAACAAATTTTACATGATGATAAAAAGCTACAGAAAGCTTTTTTTAATTTTCTAATACCTGTAATGCTAGCGAATGTGCTGCAATCTTTAGGGCAAGTCTTTGGCATGTTTATAGTTGGGCGTAATTTAGGAGTTGATGCGCTAGCGGCGATTTCAGCATTTTTCCCATTCTTCTTCTTTTTAATGGCATTTGCTATTGGGGTTGGCTCTGGTAGCTCGATTTTAGTCGGGCAAACATATGGGGCAGGCAATCATGAGAAGATGAAGGAAGTTGTTGGGGTAACACTAGCCTTCACGACGATTATATCAATAGTCGTCGCAATTTTTGGCGGCTTTTTCATTGAATGGATTTTACGTTTTATGCAAACACCTGCAAACATTTTGGATATGAGTATTAGCTATGCTCAAATTTTATTTTTCACCCTACCGATTATGTTTTGGTATATGGTGTACACTACCTTTATGCGTGGTGTAGGTGACTCTAAAACACCTTTTCTATTTTTAGTTATAAGCGTTATTTTAAATATTGCATTCCTACCACCATTAGTTTTTGGCTGGCTTGGTCTGCCTGAATTTGGCTTAAACGGCGCTGCTTATGCCTCTGTTTTATCCAATCTAGTAACGATGTTATTATTATTTGCCTACTTGCATAGAACAAAGCATATTTTGCGCTTAGACAAATCAATATTACAGCATTTTAAATTAAAGAAGGATATATTAGCTTCATTATTAAAGTTAGCCATACCAGCAAGCATTAGTATGGTTGCGATCTCTGTAGCAGAAATTGCTGTCATAGGCTTCGTTAATGTTTACGGCTCTGATGCTACTGCCGCATATGGTGTTGTCAATCAAGTTGCTAGCTATGCACAAGTGCCAGCGATGAGTATCGCGATTGCGACATCTGTATTTGTGGCGCAAGCTTTAGGGGCAAACTCTACAGAGATGATTAAAAAAATTCGTCAACTAGGTGTGCTTATTAACTATATTTTAGGCGGCACAATTATTTTAATTATGTATTTATTTGCGGAGCCTATTTTATCTTTCTTTATTGATCAACATGATACGGTACTTATCGCAAAGAATTATCTATATATTGCATTTTGGAGCTATTTAATTTTTGGCCATACACAAACAGTTTCGGCTACAATGCGAGCTACAGGTGTTGTCTTATGGCCTACAATTTTCCTAGTTATCGCGATTTGGGTAGTCGAGGTGCCATTAGCGTTTATTTTATCGCACTACACTACATTCGAGCTAAATGGTGTTTGGTTAGCTTACCCTGCTGCCTTCTGTGTGCATTTTGTATTACAATACGCATACTTCAAGCTAGGCTGGCAAAAACGAACATTAAAAGCAATGCTAAGCGATTAATCATTAAAAATGCTGTAGACAAAGCCACACATTACTTTGTCTACAGCAATTTTATAAGTATTTCAAGCTTCCACAGGGGGAATTATTCCCCAAACTAATAAGAGAAAGAGTACTAAACCAATCAAAAAGAATATAACTGACGTAATAAATATCGGACCTATTTGATAAGTGAACTTTTCCCTTTTCTGAATTATGCCTGTTTGCCCACTTATTTGAGATGCAAATAACCTAGTCATAGCTCCACCACTACTCGAAAAGTAAAAAGTGCACCCAGCAAAAGCTATACCAGTGAAAAACATTATCTCAATAAACCTTACAGAGAAAAATGAAGCAATAAAATACGTCATTAAAACTTCTACAATAAATGCCACTATCATAATAATTAAATTTTTACTACGCATATAAACTCTCCCGCTAAATTTTATACACCCTATTACTTGTATACGACCAAACAGGAATTAAGTTCTATTTTTAGTTAAATTTATTCGCTATTTTTTCGCATTTTTTTTCTGTTAATGAGGAAGAAATTAAATTAATGTTCGATGAGTTGAATTTTGAGATGGAATAAAAATAGGTAGTACTACCCCACTTTTCCACTTTCCATCACTTCCTTTTATGCATAAAAAAAAGGCACCCTACTGAAAGGATGCCTTTTTTATGGTTACATCATTAAAATTAAAGTTTTACGATGTTTGTAGCTTGAGGTCCACGTTGACCTTCTTCTACTGAAAATTCAACTTTTTGACCTTCTTCAAGAGTTTTGAAGCCGTCACCTTGGATAGCTGAGAAGTGAGCGAATACGTCATTTCCACCTTCTACTTCGATGAAACCGAAACCTTTTTCTGAGTTAAACCATTTTACTGTACCTTGTGTCATTTGAATGACCTCCATTAATTGTATTAATTAAAATCATTATTACCAAAAGAAAATTCACATATTACAAAAAGCATCAAATAAAACACGATTACTCTTTGTAATATGTGAATTTTTTGTTCTCTTGAAAACGATTTTATTAATTATACTATATAAAAAAAAATCATATTTGTCTAGTGCAAAAGCTAATTTTTTTAATATCCATTTTCAAAACAACTTATTACGTTACTAAATTCAGTTCAACTAACGCATTGAAATTACCACTTAATACCTTTTAAGATGTTCAGCGCAAGTGTTGAATCACCTAGATTAATGAATACTGTCCTCTTTGAACTACTCAGCTCTTTTTAAGATTTTGTCCGCGTTAATATCTCTATCATAATGTGTGCCACAAGAATGTTACAATGACTTTTGTTTTAGTTATCATTTGAAATGAGGTTTAACAAATAGTTTTATTACGCTAACACATGTCGAAAAAGTATATACCCAGCCACCTGCATTAAAAGATATTAATATAACGATTGAAAAAGGTGAGTTCTTTGTATTAGTAGGTCCGCCTGGTTCAGGTAAAAGTACACTTCTGCGCCTTATTGCTGGCTTAGATAAAATGTCGGGTTAACGTCAAACGTGTTGCTCTTGCACGTGCTATCGTAAGCCAATCTCCGCTGTGCCTGATGGATGAGCCTTTATCCAATTTAGATGCACAATTACGAACACAAATGCGGACAGAAATCAAACAACAAATTTGGATTAACAACTATTTATGTAACCTACGATCAAACAGAAACGATGACCTTCGGGGATCGAATAATGGTTTTTACATAATGGATGTATTCAGCCAATTGGCACACCTCTAGAATTGTATAATCAACCAAAAATTTATTTGTCGCAAGCTTTATAGGCTCTCCAGCTATAAACATGGCAAGCGCAGTTCTAGAAAATTCTACGCTCATTATAGAAAATCAATTTAAAATGAAACTTCCAAGCGATGTTTATGCACGTTTACCTCAACATACACCATTATCAATCTGCGTTCGGCCCGAGCATCTCCAAAAGGAGACGTTTTGCATCTTCCTATAGTAAATATGGAACAGCTAGGACATGTAACGCATATCATTGACCGAATGGCAGATCAAACATGGACGATTAAATGGAGTGGCCAACATAGCTTCAAAATCGGAGAAACACTTTCTCTTCAGCCTCAACACCTACTATTTTTTGATGCAGAAACAATAGTATTATTATAACTATTCCGATCAATGAAAAAAACTTGCCTTTTCGGCAAGTTCTTTTCATTATTAAAGTGTTTCATATATAACTTGTCCCATTTGACTGACATCATAATCTCCTAAGGCGACTACTTCTGATTGGAAATCTGGTGAATTTAAAATCTCTTTTACCGTTTCTAACAGCAATTGGTTTTCGGGAGTTTTTAATAGAACAATATCATAACGTTCTCTAACAAGTGGTATAAAGTCAACATCTATAAGCTTTGATATTTTTTCAATACCTATTCCAATGTCCGCATTCCCATTTGCGACAGCAGAAGCTACATCTATATGGCTCATTTCTTCTTCGTTATACCCTTCAATTGAGGATGGAGATATGTGATGAATGCGTAATTGCTCATCTAGGAAAGTACGAGCACCTGAACCTTTTTCACGATTCATCAATTTTAGTGATTTAGTCTTAAAATCATCGATTGATTGAATTTGCAATGGATTTCCTTTTTTCACATAGAAACCTGCTCGGCGTGAAATCAGATTGATAAGAATATAAGAGTGACTTACAAAAATCTTTTTCAAATAAGGTGTATTATATTCCCCTGTATCACCATCGTACAAATGTAAACTAGCAATATCACTTTCTCCATTATACAGCGCCATAACACCATTAAAGCTACCTTCATGTGAGCGCAATACTTTATTTGATTGTTTTTTCTCTATATATTTTCCTAATAAGTCTAAAGCTAAATCTTGTCCGCTAATAATAACTTTTTTGTTTGTAGAAGGAATAGTCGAGGTAGTAGATGCGGTAGTAGTTGCTCCTGACTTGCTCTTTTGTATATATAATTGTAAATCGGTTCTATCTACGCGCATTTGTCGACCTACACGAAAAACAGGTAAATCCCCCTTTTTCACTAAATCGTAGATCGTTAATTTTGAAACCTTTAATAATTGAGCCACCTCTTCAATCGTATAGGAATGTTCATGTGACATGTAAAAATCTCCCCTTCTGCTTCTATGATTCTATAGTAATTTAATTATAATATTTTTGAACCATCACCAAAACGTGTCGTTGATTTCCGTTCCGACTGGGCGCTTTCCTGGGGGCGTCCGATGAGCCGCTAATCCCCAAGGAGTCGCCCAGCCTCCACTCCAATTAACTTATTTACATAGTATACGTTTAACAAAACTCATCCACAACTTTTGGTAACGAACCATATTTTTTTACATCTTGAAAGTTTCTTGCGATTTGGTATTTCTTTTTTAGACATAACTAATTATAATTAGTTATGTCTTGTTATAACGAGTTATAAAAGGAGTATAATCAAAAGTGAAAAAGTATTTTAGTTTAATAGTTTCATTGTTACTATTGATCGGCATTTTAGCTGGTTGTGGTAGTCAAGAGAGCAACAACAAAACAAAAGAGCCTGTTGCATTAACGATTTCCGCTGCAGCTAGTTTACAAGAATCGTTAGAAGAGCTTCAAAAAGCCTATGAAAATGAGCACGATACTATTAAAATCACATTTAACTTTGGTGGCTCTGGCGCTTTACAACAACAAATTTTAGAAGGTGCTCCTGTTGATCTTTTCTTTTCAGCGGCAGAAGATAAGTTTGATGAACTAGTTCAAAAAGATTTAATCGACAAAAAACAAGGAGCGAATCTTTTAGCGAACGAATTAGTATTGATTGTTCCCAAGAAGAATGAAAAACAAATTCAATCATTTGAAGACTTATCGAAAGCTGACAAGATTGCCATTGGTACACCTGAGACGGTTCCTGCTGGCAAGTACGGTATAGAAACATTGACTAACATTAATCTTTTGGAACATGTAGAATCAAAAGTAGTGTATACAAAAGACGTACGACAAGTTCTTACATATACAGAAACTGAAAATGTCGATGCAGGTCTAGTTTATAAAACAGATGCTCTTGTATCAGAAAAAGTCGATGTCGTTGCTACAGCCAAAGATGATACGCATACACCTATTATTTATCCTGTAGGTGTTATCAAAGATAGTAAGCACGCTAAAGAAGCGGAAGATTTTTATCACTATTTACAAAGTGATGAAGCAATGAAAGTATTTAAAAAATACGGCTTTCAAGGTACTCATTAATAGAGATGAGTACTGATTTCTTGTCACCTCTTAAACTTTCTATCGAAATAGCTTTTGTGTCAGGAATAATTGTAATAGTAATTGGTATTCTATTGGGTAAATGGATGGCAAAACGTAATTTCAAAGGAAAGTTATTTCTAGAAACAGTGTTACTTTTACCACTAGTATTGCCCCCTACTGTAATAGGATTTCTTCTGATTATTATTTTTGGTAAAAATAGTGTGCTAGGTAACTTGATTATATGGCTTTTTAACCAACCTGTTATGTTCACATGGTGGGCGGCAGTCATGGCCTCTACTGTTGTTGCATTTCCTTTAATGTATCAATCAGCAAAAACCGGCTTTGAATCTGTTGATGAGGACGTCGAGAACGCTGCACGTGTTGATGGTGCAAAAGAATGGCAAGTCTTTTTCTTTATTTCTATCCCACTTGCATTAAAATCAATTGTCTCCGGTGGAATTTTAAGTTTCACACGAGCTTTAGGTGAATTCGGTGCAACCTTAATGTTTGCCGGTAACCTCCCAGGCGAAACGCAAACGACGCCACTTGCTATTTACATGGCGATTGGTTCAGGTAACATGTCACTCGCTTGGTCATGGGTGATTTGTATGATAGGTATTTCCTTCCTTATGCTTCTGAGCGTTCATCTCATAAAGACATAAAGTAAAACTTTAACCAGTAGAGTATCTTCACCTACTGACGAGTTTTTTCTGGATCAATATAATAAAAGATGTAGTCGGTTCACTAAGCTGAACCAACTACATCTTTTATTTTTACCCTCCACTAATCGGTGGAATAAAGGCGATTGTGTCCCCGTCTTTTATTACCGTTGCATCTGTTGCGAATTCCTCATTTACCGCTGTCATAACATGTTGTAAAGAAACTTGAGGATATTGTCTTTCCATCCATTCTTTAATATGTCCAATTGTTCTATCTGACAGGTCTACACATAATTTTGACTCGCCTATACTTTCTTGTAAGTGAGCAAATAATAATATGTTAATCACAAGATTCCTCCTCACTGATTGATGGATTTCCTTTTGGATAAGGGACATTTTCTAATTGATCACCAATCCATTCGGTCCCATCTTCCCAATACTCTTTTTTCCAAATAGGCACAATTTGTTTTATACGATCAATAGCATATTCATTTGCTTCATAGGCTATTTTACGATGTGGTGATGAAACCGCAATTACTACAGCAATATCCGAAATTTCTAAATGGCCAACACGATGTGTAATGGCTATTTTCGCTTCTGGCCATTGCTCTTGTATCTCTTTAGATATTTGTTCAAACATTTTAATAGCCATAGATGGATAAGCTTGATATTCCAAATGTAGTGTTTTCTTTCCTTTCGTCATCTCACGTACTGTTCCAATGAAAACAGTAATTGCACCAGCATTTCGATCTGTAACTTTTTGTCTAACTTCTTCAACATCAATCGATTTATCAACGATGTCAAACAACGGTGTAGTCATGATTTTCTCCTCATTTCCTGTAATCAATTATGCCTCGGCATAATTGCGTCCGGAATCGGCTTTGTGCTTAGGCCTGCAGATGTTTTTGCGAAAGCGCAGTGTTAACGTAGCGTCTGCAAAGGGTGTTGTCTGTGCGAAAGCGAAGCGACAGCAACAACACGAGGGCCGACTCGATGTCGGTCATTTCGGTAATGCCACAGGACGTGGCGTTTTTACTGATGCAGGTCAGTTAGCCGTTATTGCATGGATGCGATGATTTTAGGCTAACATCCCCTAAGCACTCCTTTCCGATTCTGTGACATCTGCCGGAAGCTTTGGACCAACAGATGTTTTTTGCGCGAAAACGTAGTGCTAACGCAGCGTCAGTAAAGGGTTTCGCCTAGATAAATTGCCACAGGACGTGGCGTTCTTAGACTGAGTTCCTCTATTTCAGCGGGTGTATATATGGATACCCGCTGAAAAGTAACTTAAATCCACCTTTATCTCATCACTATAAAGGTGGGAAACTTCTGATGAAAGAAGTTAAAAAATCTATATATTGTGCTTTTTCATGAATTGAAAAAGTCGGATAATCTAACGGTTTATTTAGTGGATATGTTGGCCAATAAAGAACACAGATGATATTGCTTACTTTTTGTAGCAAAGATTCATCTTCCACCTGGCGCAAAAGAACAACCTTCGGATAGTCTTCATTTTTATAGCCTTCAATGAAAATGATATCCATATTAAATGTTTCATAAATAGCTAGTATATCAGCAAGCTGCCAGTTACTTTGGTGAATACTCATGCGCAAAGTACCTTCTCCCTCAACTGCTGTGACACTTGCACCAGCCTTCTCATGACGAACACTATCTTTTGAACTTTCGATCATAGGGATACCACCATGTCCATGGTGCTTGATTGTTCCTACACGAAAACCCTCTGTTGTGGCTTGTGTAATGAGCTGTTCCATTAACGTCGTCTTACCACTATTTTGATAGCCTACGATTTGTAGGATTTTTCGATGTTGTCCCATGGCCACTCACTTCCCTGCAAATCTTCTAACATTAAGACAACAACTTGCATTCCTTTTTCGTATCCACGTGATCCACCTGGTAATACAATAAAGGCATTAGCTTCCGCTAAAGAAGAAACCGCACTAGATTTATCAAAACCAGAAGGAACTGCAACTAATTGACCGTCTTCGTACGAAGCATTAGCACGTACAAAACGAGTAAACGGATTCGGTTTTTTAAAGTCCGCACCTAAAACAGCCTGTTCTCTACGTAAATGTGGTTGCTTATTACCGAATGCTGTTCGAATAATAGGTCGTGTAAATAGTTCAAACCCAACATAGCAAGCTGATGGATTACCTGAAAGTCCAAATAATAATTGGCCATTTCGAGCCGCAACAGTTGTTACACTACCTGGTCGCATCGCCACTTTATTAAACAGTACTTGAGCGTCAATGGCTTCATAAATGGCAGGTAAGTAATCGTAATCGCCTACTGATACTCCTCCTGTTGTAATCAATATATCTACTTCCTGAAGAGCTTTTTCTACAGCTTGTATACATAAATTTAACTCATCGCTAAATTTACCAAAATATTTGACGGTTGCCCCAGCACGTTCAATTTGAGCCATCATCATATAGGCATTACTATTACGAATTTTCCCTGGTTGTAAAGCATCACTTGGTTCTAGTAATTCACTTCCTGTTGCAATAACGCCTACGATCGGTTTTCGAAAAACAGGTACTTGATCATAGCCAAAAGTAGCAAGTAATGCGACAACGCCCGGATTGATGTATTGCCCTTTTTCAATAAGAATCGCGCCTTTTTGAACGTCCTCACCTTTATAGGAAATATTTGTTCCTGCTTCATAAGAGCGTTTAATTGACATATAGCGTTGATTGCCTTCTTCAAAAGTGTGCGTTAATTCTAGCATAACGACTACATCACATCCGTGCGGGATAGGAGCTCCTGTCATAATGCGCACCGCTTCTCGTTCACTTACTTCTCCCTCAAATACATAGCCCGCGCCAATTTCCCCCACTACTTTAAAGGTTACTGGATTTTCTGAACAGGCTTCCTGACTATCGACCGAGCGAATAGCATAACCATCATAAGGTGAACGATCAAATGCTGGCACATCTTGGTCTGCAGCAATATCTTCTGCTAAAAAACGTCCATGTGCTTGCTGTACTGATACGGTTTCTACTTTTTCTTGGAATGCAAACTGCATGACCCGTTGAACAGCTTCTGCAACAGCAATTGGTTTTCTTTTTTCTAACATTTTAGAACACTCCTTTATCCGAATAAACGATAATAAATGGTTTTAGCCTTTTGTATATCTTTTACACCGTGAATAACAACTCGTCCATCTTGGAAAATCACTAGTCGATAATCTTCTGCTTGGCAAGATAATAAATAGGGATTTTGTTGAATATCACCATAAGGGCGAAGTTGGATAGCGAGCTGATCCAAATTATAATGAATCGGTTTAGGTGGACGTATTTGAATAGCATCCCGACCACATAACACATTTAATTTTGTTTGATTTTCATATGACAAATACGGATAAGTCGGATTTTTTCCACAAGATGGACAATCATAATTACGAATTTTTTCAACGTTTATTTCATAGTGTTGATTTTGCCAAACATCAAAAGTTAAATAACTTTTTCGTAATGCTTTTTCATTGCCTACTAAATACTTTAATACCTCAGCTACTTGATAAGCTGCTACGATTTGAACAGTCGGACTGATTATTCCTACTGTATCGCATGTCATCCCCGTATTAGGTATCGCTGCTAGCAAACAATGTAAACAAGGTGTTTTACCTGGCACAATCGTATAAGTAGCGCCATAACTGCCAATACAAGAACCATAAACCCAAGGAATTTGAAATTTTTGTGCAAGATCGTTCATCATAAAGCGAATATCAAAGTTGTCCGTTGCATCTACCATTATATCTACATCTTCAAGCAGTGAAATTAATTGCTCTGTACACGCATCAACTATATATTCGTTGATTTCTACCTCAGAGTTAATGCTTTGTAGTCGTTTTTTTGCAGCGATGACTTTAGGGACTTTTTCTTGAGCATCTTGTTCAGTATATAGTTGTTGTCTTTGTAGATTACTCCACTCTACATAATCACGATCAATAATCGTCAGTTTTCCGATACCTGCCCTTACTAGAGCCTCTGCACTAGCACTGCCTAAAGCACCAACTCCTATCATAAGGACATGCTTTTGTTTTAATAATAGCTGCCCTTGTTCTCCGATTGGGCTGAATAATTGTTGTCTTGAATATCTATTTTGCATAAACGTTTTTGCCTTTCTTTCTATGAATTTTAGTTTGACCTTTTCATTTATAGCTTTATAATAAAAGCAATGTTTTTCAGAAAAAACAATATCAACTCTTTAAAAGGAGGCCTTTTATCTTGCATCCTACACATAGTCAACTTCCTATACGAGCTGCCATTTTAACAGTAAGTGACACACGTACGAAGTCGGATGATCATGGTGGTCAGCGTATTCAATCATTGCTTCAAGAAGCTTCATTTGAATTAGTAGACTATCAACTATCAAAAGATGAACCACTTGAAATCTCAAACCATGTACAAAAATGGTGCGCTGATTCTACCATTAATACCATTATCGTAACAGGTGGAACAGGGTTTACACCTAGAGACCAAACTTATGACACGATTCTCCCTCTTTTCGAAAAAGAAATGATGGGATTTGGTGAGTTATTTCGAACACTAAGCTATGAAGAAATCGGCCCAAAAGCCATGTTTAGTCGTGCAACAGCAGGTAGTCTCGATAAAACGGCTATCTATGTACTACCAGGTTCCACGAATGCCGTGACACTTGCCATGACAAAACTGATTCTTCCTACTGTGCAACATTTTGTCGGTGAGTTGAATCGCATATGAAAATAGCAGGTGTTGTCTTAGCTGGCGGTCAATCTTCTCGGTATGGTCAACCGAAAATGTTTGAATCATTTGCTGGTCTGCCGTTATATAAGCAAAGTCTCATAGCCTTACAAAAAAATCAACTACACCCTATAATTATTGCTACGAATGCTAGCTTGCAATCGAAGTTTGTAGATGAAGATGTCCAATGGAGCATCGAAAAACAGCCTCATCAAGGACCTCTATTTGCATTGCATCATATCATGACAAACTTCCCAGAAGTAGAGTGGTTTTTCGTAATAGCAAGTGATATGCCTTTTATTAATGCAGAATTTGTTCAAACTATGCTAACATTTATCGATGATCGTTATGAGGCTATTGTTCCTAAACAAGCTTCAAGATTACAACCTCTTGCTGCTTTATATCGACGCAGTGCTTTACCAAAAGCATATCAATTAGTCCAACAAAACAAGCGAAGTATGAAAGCCTTGTTAGAGCAACTTCAAGTGTGTTATGTTCCCTTTGAAGACGACAGCTCAACATTTATCAATATCAATTCACAACAAGATTGGCTACAAACATTTGAAAGGAAATCTAATAATGAGTAATTTTACACACTGGAACGAAGAAGGTCGTCCTAAAATGGTCGACATTTCAGAAAAAACAAGCACAAACCGTACAGCGATCGCTCGCAGTACAATCACGTTATCTGATGAGGTCTATGAAGCCATCCAACAAGGAGGCATTAAAAAAGGCGACCCAACTCAAGTGGCACAAATTGCTGGGATTATAGGTGCTAAAAAAACGGCTGATATTATCCCAATGTGCCATCCGATTATGTTACAAGGAACCGACCTTCAATTTGACTATACAAAAGCAGAAGTTGGTTACGAACTACACATTCAAGCTACAGTGAAATGTAGTGGTAAAACAGGTGTCGAAATGGAAGCACTAACTGCTGTATCCATTGCTGCACTGACTTTTTATGATATGTGTAAAGCAGTCGACAAGTCTATGGTCATTAAAGAAACTTACCTTGTTCAAAAAACAGGCGGAAAAAGTGGCGACTTTGTGCATAAATAAACAGAAAAAAATCCGGCATTATTGTGCCGTTTTTTTTCTGTTTTTTAACTTAAGTCACTAATACTAACAAGCTACTACCAACTAATACCACTCTATTTCGTCTAACCACCGATGTGTGACATTTCAATTTTTGAGTTTCTCCGCTTTTCCATCGTCTGTTCATTTCGTTCATCTGAATAGCGATCTTTTCTATTTTCCCAAACATTCGAAATGCATTGGGTGATAGTTTCATCATCTTCCCCAGACCTTAACAATTCTCGTAAACTCGTTCCCTCTGTCGCAAATAAACACGTATATAATGTTCCTTCTGCCGAAATACGGGCACGCGAACAAGTTGAGCAGAAAGAATCTGTTACAGATGATATCACGCCAATTTCACCTTTGGCATCCTCATATTGATAACGTGTAGCGACTTCCCCCTTATAATTTGGGTCAACAGGATGTAGTGGAGAAAATTGATGGACTTGGTCAACGATTTCTTTCTTCGACAGAACGTCATCTAGCCGCCAACCATTTGAATTACCGACATCCATATATTCAATAAAGCGAAGAATATGCTGTTTCTCTTTAAAATATTCTGCCATCGCAACGACATCTTGGTCATTTTTACCTTTTTGAACAACCATATTGATCTTAACTTGTAAACCTGCTTCTGCCGCTTTTTCTATACCTTCTAATACCGCTTTCACTTTTCCGCGATGACCATTCATCTCGAAAAAACGTTCCTCGTTTAGAGAATCTAAGCTAATAGCTACTCGTGATAAACCAGCTCTCGCCAATTCAATTGCATATTTTTTCAACAATGTGCCATTGGTCGTTAAAGCAATATCCTCTACTCCAGCTATGCGATGTATACGTTCAATTAATTTCGGCAGATCACGACGTAGTAAAGGCTCACCACCAGTAATGCGCACTTTTTTCACACCTAATGAAACGAAAATCTTTACTAATCGTTCGATTTCTTCAAAACTCAATATTTTATCGGACGGTAAAAAAGCATAATCAGGACCAAATACTTCTGCAGGCATGCAATATTGACAACGGAAATTACAACGGTCTGTTACTGATATCCTTAAATCTCTTAATGGTCTTTGTAGTTGGTCTCGTAGATTAGTAATTTTAATCTCTTCCTTTCATTTTGATCAATTTCAACTTGGTGTAATTGCGTCCGGGGGCTCTAACTCATTTGTAGGTAAATGAATACGTTCCTTATGTGTATAAATATTAAGTGTATTTTGGCGAATAAAGCCTACCGTCGTAATACCGAGTTGCTCTGCCAATTGCAATGCCAATTCTGTAGGAGCAGATTTGGACAAAACAATTTCACAGCCAATTTTCGATACTTTAAGTAAAATTTCTGATGAAATCCTTCCGCTAAACACGATAATTTTGTCCTGAATGCTAATATTGTTTTTTAGGCAATAACCATAAATTTTATCTAAGGCATTATGGCGCCCAATATCCATTCGGCTTAATAAAACTCCATTCGTATCACATAGTGCTGCATTATGAACACCACCAGTTTGTTTGAAGATTTCAGCCAAATCTTGCATATCGCGCATTAAACGAAAACAATCATCTGTTGTAATACGCACATGAATACCTTCCATTGTTTTTGCTACTAATGCATCATTAGCAAAAACAAAACCTTGGCGGCTCATGCCACAACAAGAAGTTATGTAACGTTTATTTTGAATTTGTTGAAAGTAAGGATTCACACGCTTTGTTTTAACATGCACAAAGCCTTCTTTTTCTTGGTGCCAAATTTCTTCAATATCATCGTAATTACGAATAATTCGTTCAGAAGCCAAATAGCCAATAACCATATCTTCTACATACTCCGGAGTGCACACCATCGTCACAAATTCTTGCTCATTAATCTTCACTGTAACAGCATATTCTGTGACAACAGTATCTTCTATTTCTTTGAATTGATTACCTTCAACACGTATTATGTCTCTTGCTACCGCTCGTTCCATATGGCATCCCCTTTATTCACTAATATTATTTTCAAAAACAAATACGGAAATAGCAAAATCTTCTTCAATTTTGATATCTGAAAATAAATGGAGTAACTTAGTGCCCATCAATTCTTCCATGCCTTCTGGAGGTGATTTAGTATACAAATCTTGAATCATCCTAGTACGTGCAGCATGGACCATTTTTAACCCTTCAGGTGTACTCGCAATAAATTTTTCTGTCGGTGTGATATTACCATATAAAGTTGACACAGCCATGTTCTCGACGAAAACCGTATGAATACGCTCCGGTCCTTTTCCAAATATATCTTTGCGTAGTTTTCGAATAATGTCGTTGAATTCATGCACTTTTTTTGACATTTTAACGATTCTCCCAACGTAATTAATCTTTTTATCCTATGTTCATGGGGGTCACCCTTATAGTTTGTTAATAATATAGCAACTTAAATAAAAATTAAAGAGAAAATATTCAATGATAATTATTCTCAATCAATAATTTTTATTATAATTATTGTCCATTTTAGCTGAAAAGGCTATAATAAGTGATATTATGTATGGAATGAAAGTATTTTGATTCTTATGTCATGGTTTTACACAAATAGGTTTGAACTTTTGGCATGGTGGTTTTAATATTTATATTCTATAGTTATATTGAATAAAAAATAAAAGTAGATTGAATTTTTAGCAAGGCCTGTTAAGAATTTTATCCACCATGACTAATCAGCATGTTTTATACGTGCCTTTTCATGGTGGATTTTTTTATTTTTCAGCAATATCAACGTTGACAACTCGTAATACATGTTCCTATATCTAGTTTAGTGTAGAAAATGGATAAATCGGAAAATGACATTATAACAAGACCATTTTTTTAATGAACAAGACATTCAACATAAAAAACTCGTAGTCCTATTCTCGATTTATCCCTAGTATTAACCTGTTGCAAAAAAAGTCTCAACGAACAAAAGGAGGAAATCACTTTGACTAAAATTAACATTAATGGCCAATCGTATGATGTAGCAGAGGGAGCTACAATACTTGATACCATTAATCAAAATGGCATCGCCCACCCACAAATTTGTCATGTACCATCTGTTGACCCTATCAAAACTTGTGATACATGTATCGTTGAAGTAAACGGACAGTTAGTTCGCTCTTGTTCAACAAAAGCTATAGACGGCATGGATATCCAACTTACTTCTGATAAAGCGAAAGCTGCACAAACAGAAGCGATGGATCGTCTACTAGAAAACCATCTGCTGTATTGTACAGTTTGTGATAATAACAACGGCAATTGTACATTACATAACACAGCAGAATTAATGGAAATTGAACATCAAAAATATCCTTATCAACCAAAAGTTGAACCTCACGAAGTAGACATGTCGCACCCATTTTATCGATATGATCCAAACCAATGTATCGCATGTGGACAATGTGTAGAGGTTTGTCAAAACTTACAAGTTAACGAAACATTATCTCTTGACTGGGAAGCCGAAAGACCAAAAGTAGTTTGGGATGAAGGCGTTGCCATTAACGATTCTTCATGTGTAGGCTGTGGACAATGTGTTACCGTTTGTCCATGTAACGCATTAATGGAAAAATCAATGCTTGGTGAAGCTGGTTTTATGACTGGACTTAAGCAAGAAACATTAGATCCGATGATTAGTTTAATTAAAGAAGTCGAGCCTGGCTATAGTGGTATATTTGCTGTTTCTGAAGTCGAAGCAGCTATGCGTAGTAAACGTACGAAGAAAACAAAAACAGTTTGTACTTTCTGTGGAGTAGGTTGTTCGTTCGAAGTGTGGACAAAAGACCGCAAAATTTTAAAAGTGCAACCTTCTGAAGGTCCTGTAAATGCTATTTCTACTTGTGTAAAAGGAAAATTCGGTTGGGACTTCATCAACTCTGAAGAACGAATTACTAAACCATTAATTCGTAAAAATGATGCATTTGTTGAATCTTCATGGGATGAAGCTCTTGACTTAATTGCTACTAAACTAGGTGGCATTCAAAAAGAACACGGTTCTGGTTCTGTCGGCTTTATTTCTTCTTCAAAAATTACAAACGAAGAAAACTACTTAATTCAAAAAATGGCACGTCAATTATTCGAAACAAACGACGTTGATAACTGCTCACGCTATTGTCAATCTCCAGCTACAGATGGCCTACTACGCACAGTTGGTATAGGTGGCGACGCTGGAACGATCAAAGATATCGCAAAAGCTGGCCTTGTTATTATTGTTGGGGCAAACCCTGCAGAAGGTCACCCTGTTTTAGCTACTCGTGTAAAACGTGCCCATAAGTTACACGGTCAAAAATTAATTGTTGCCGACGTTCGTAAACATGAAATGGCTGAGCGTTCTGATATTTTCATGCGCCCAAAACAAGGAACAGACCAAGTATGGTTAATGGCCGTTACAAAATATATGATCGATCAAGGTTGGCATGATGAAGCCTTCATTAAAGAGAACGTGCACTTCTTTGATGATTTTAAAGATGTACTTGAAACATACACACTAGAATATGCAGAAAAAGAAACGGGCATTTCAAAAGAAACGTTGATAAATGTTGCTGAAATGATTCGTGATGCTGACGGTACATGTGTACTTTGGGGTATGGGTGTTACACAAAATACAGGTGGCTCCTATACATCAGCTGCAATTTCTAACCTACTTCTAGCTACTGGTAACTATCGTCGTCCAGGTGCAGGTGCCTACCCTCTTCGTGGTCACAACAATGTTCAAGGTGCTTGTGATATGGG
>Ga0209676_1000493_pt1 | contig 63491 bp, 53 predicted proteins | sample AraplaCvi_mLB_r2_FD_184282 | JGI IMG/M metagenome (GOLD analysis project Ga0209676, IMG submission 184282) | Arabidopsis root microbial communities from North Carolina, USA - plate scrape MF_Cvi_mLB_r2 (SPAdes) (version 2) | ecosystem: Host-associated > Plants > Roots > Endosphere | place: USA... | reverse complement strand
GTATGTTTCAACATATTGAACATGCAACTAAAGATGACAGTTATGAAGAAGAATCTTTTGTTTCATCTTTAGAGCATTAGCACATACGCTTCAGACTTTATGGTCTCGAGTATCATTTCATTTTCTAAATACTAAGAGCGACTAAATTAGTCGCTCTTTTTTTAAACTAATATTTGAATTTTCTCCATAAAAGACTGTTCTAAACTGTTTAATTTTTGGATACTATCTTGATGATTTTCTCCTACAATACCAAAGTAAAATTTAATTTTTGGTTCTGTTCCAGATGGTCTTAGACATACCCATGAACCGTCTTCAAGATGATACTTTAATACATTAGACTTTGGTAAAAGAATTTCTTCTTTTTTACCTGTCTTAAGTATTGTTCTTTCTTGAAGTTTATAATCTTCAACTGATACTACTTGTAGACCATTAATTTGCTTAGGAGGATTTTGACGATAATTTGTTAAAATTTCTTGGATTTTCTCCGTACCCTCTATGCCTTTTAATGTTAATGATTTTAGCCCCTCTAAGTAAAAGCCATACTTTTCGTATAAGCTATGTAATCCTTCAAACAATGTCATACCTTTTGATTTATAATAAGTTGCAATTTCAGCTGCAAGAACAGTTGCTTGAATAGCATCTTTGTCACGAACAAATGGTTTAATTAAGTAGCCATAACTTTCCTCATAACCAAATAAGAAAGAGTACTCGTTTGTTTGTTCGTATTCTTTAATCTTCTCACCAATAAATTTAAATCCTGTCAAAGTATCAATCGTTTTTGTACCAAATGATGAAGCAATGACTTGGCCAAATTCTGATGTAACGATTGTTTTAAGTAAAAGAGCATTTGAAGGAATATTTTCACTTTGACTTAGTAAGTAATGAAGCATTAAAGCTCCTGTTTGATTTCCAGTCAAAATTACATATTCTCCATTTTCGTCTTTCGTTGCAATGCCTAGTCGATCCGCATCAGGGTCAGTTGCAATTAATACGTCTGCATCAATTTCTTTACCATATCGAATTGCATATTCAAATGCAGCATGTTCTTCAGGATTAGGCGATTTAACTGTTGTGAAATTAGGGTCTGCTTTTGCTTGCTCCTCAACAATCGTGACATTTTCAAAGCCAACTGCTTTTAATGACATTGTTGCTGGTATTAAAGCTGTCCCGTGTAATGGCGTAAATACGATTTTTAAATCTTTACCTTCTTTTCGAACAAGTTCATTATTAACAATAACGGTTTTTAATTGTTCTACATATAATTTATCCATTTTTTCATCTAATGTATGTATCAAACCATTTTCGATTAATTCTTTTTCATCCTTTACTTCGATTTCAAGTTCATTTTCAAATGAATTAACAAGGTCGATTACTTGATCTGCGGCAGCAGGAGGTAATTGCCCACCATCATCCCCATAAACTTTAAAACCATTATATTCAGGTGGATTATGACTTGCCGTAATAACGATTCCACCAAAACAGTTTAATTCGCGAACTGCAAATGATAATTCCGGTGTCGGACGTAATTCTTTAAATACATATGCTTTAATCCCAAAAGTAGCTAATGTTTTTGCTGCTTCCATTGCAAATTCAGGACTTTTAAAGCGTGAATCAAATGCAATCGCAACTCCACGATTTTTTGCATCTTCTCCAAAGCTTGCAATGTATTTAGCGAAACCAGCAGAAGCTTTGCGGATTGTATAAATGTTCATACGATTCGTTCCAGGACCAATCTCTCCACGCATACCACCAGTTCCAAATTCTAAGTTTCGGTAAAAACTTTCCTTAAGTATAAGGTGATTACTCTTTAGTTCATTTAATTGCTCTTTTAACTCTTTATCAAGTGATGGTGTTTGAATCCATTTTTCATATGTTGTTTCCCAATTCATTCTGCTTCTCCTCCTATACTTAATCAGAGTTATTCGTTATAAATAGTAATTCTCCTTCTACATTACAAAACCTTACAAAAGTTTACAATATGTTTTATTTACTATTCAGAAATTTTATATGAACTAAAATTAAAACCTCCTTAAAAGTACTAAATTTTAGCTTGAATGAGATTGTAAAGTATGAAGAAAATAACTTTAAAGGAGGGAGTTATTATGCCTGAAATTAGATGTAGCGTTGCAAACTGTTCGTATTGGGGACAAGGAAACTTTTGTCAAGCAAGCTCTATCATTGTACAAACCGAAGCTTATGAATATTCAAATGACAATGATCAAAAAATCGAAAACGCAGTATTAGATGGTGATTTAACAAGCTCTGCTGCTCATAGTGGTGAAACTTGTTGTCACACATTCCTGCCTAAGTATTAACAATCAAGAGCCATGTACAAGATGAATGTACATGGCTCTTTTAGATTATCCGTTTACAATAACCCCACCATTAACATGAATGATTTGCCCCGTAACATAAGAAGATTCATTACTAGCTAAATACAAATATGCAGGCGCAACCTCTACTGGTTGACCAGCACGCTTCAAAGGTGTATCTACTCCAAATTTTCCAACCTTTTGTTCATCAAAACTTGCAGGAATTAAAGGAGTCCAAATAGGGCCAGGTGCAACCCCGTTTACCCTAATTCCTTTTTGAGCAAGATTTGTTGAAAGTGACCGAGTAAATGTCACAATGGCTCCTTTCGTTGAAGAATAATCGAGTAATTGATCGTGACCTGCATATGCAGTAACTGAAGCAGTATTGATCACTGAGTCACCTTGCTTCATATGTGGTAAACATGCTTTCGTTAAGAAGAATAACGGATATATGTTGGTTTCAAATGTTCTTTTTAATTGTTCCTCAGTAATGTCTTCTAAGTTTTTTTGAGGAAATTGTACAGCTGCATTATTCACTAAAATATTGACTTGTCCAAATGACTCAATCGTTTTTTGTACAATTTGTTTACATATAGCTTCTGTTCGAATGTCGCATTTTAAAATTTCACATTTGCCGCCTAAGCTTTCGATCTTTTGCTTCGTTTCATTCGCATCAGTATCTTCATCATAATAAGGAATAAAAACAGATGCCCCTTCCTTTGCGAATAATATTGCAACGGCCTTTCCAATTCCACTATCTCCACCTGTAATAATGGCAACCTTATCTTTTAATTTCCCGCTTGGTTGATAATCTGGATCATCTGAAATAGGGATTGGTGTCATTTCCTTTTCTATGCCAGGTTGCTTATTTTGGTGTTGTGGTGAAAATTTCGTAGGATACTGTTTCTGATTCATTTTCCCTTCCTCCTTTTAAATAATTCGAGATTAGCATACCCAAATGGTACTTTTGGGAATACTCTTCTTAAGCCATTTATATATTTTCATAAAAAAAGTATTGCGTAACAACGAAAAAACGAATATTATTAATAACTGTTGAGTAAATCATTCGTTTTTATAAGGAGAACACTTATGTTTAAATTAAATGAAGCAAATACATCTGTTAAAACAGAAATTGTAGCTGGTTTTACAACGTTTTTAACAATGGCTTACATTATCATCGTAAATCCAATTATCCTTTCTGATGCTGGTGTACCATTTCAACAAGCGTTCACAGCAACAATCATCGCAACATTAGTCGGGACATTATTCATGGCTTTGTTCGGAAATTATCCAATAGCAATTGCACCTGGTATGGGGATGAATGCATATTTCGCATATTCAGTTGTTTCTAAAGCTCATGGAATTTCATATCAATTAGCATTCTCTGCAGTTTTTATTACTGGATTACTGTTTGTCATTTTATCATTGACTAAATTTAGAACTCATTTAATAGATGCAATACCAAATACACTAAAGCATGCAATTAGTGTTGGTATTGGGTTATTTATCGCTTTTATCGGTTTACGTCTTTCTCACATTATCGTAGCTAACCCAAGTAATCTTGTTGGTTTAGGTGATCTACATTCTCGTGAAGTTGTTCTAACTTTAATTGGACTAGCCATTACAGTTATTTTATTTGCCTTAAATGTAAATGGCGCATTATTCTTTGGAATGGTGTCAACTGCCATTGTTGCAGCGTTTATGGGTCAGCTTCACTTAAAAGGAAGTATTTTTTCTTTACCAAAATTACCTGATGGGATTATTATCGCAAATCCGATCACTGCAGCTTCAGATGTAGTTCAATATGGATTATATTCAGTTGTATTCTCATTCTTATTAGTTACCATTTTCGATACAACTGGTACATTCCTTGGCGTAGCATCTCAAGCTGGTTTATTAAAAAATAAAGATGAGAAACGTACTGGTCGTGCAATGTTATCAGATTCATTTGGTACAACAATTGGTGCGATGTTTGGTACATCACCAACAACTGCTTACATTGAATCAACTGCCGGCGTTGCAGCCGGAGGTAGAACTGGTCTAACTGCTTTAGTCGTAGCTATACTTTTCGTTTTTGCAGCATTTTTCAGTCCGCTTGTTAACTCAATTTCAGAAGTTGCAGCAATTACATCTCCATCTCTAATCGTAGTAGGTTGTTTAATGATGGGAAATGTACGTCATATTGAATGGGATAATTTTGAAGAAGCCTTCCCTGCATTTCTTGTAGTGATTACAATGCCACTGACTTCAAGCATTGCAACAGGAATTGCACTTGGGTTTATCACATATCCACTATTAAAAGTCGTTAAAGGTAAAGCGAAAGAAATAAAACCTGTCATTTATTTATTCGCAGTATTATTTTTAATCCAATTAATTTTCTTCCCGCATTGATGAAGGAATGATGAAAGCACATGAATCGATTTTGATTCATGTGCTTTTTTATTAATTTATAGGTACTAGCCTTAACGAGTTAGGACAGTTTTGCATATTTTGTTTATGTAGATATGTCAAGGAGGTGTTCTACTGTGTGGAACAACCAAAGTAATCGCAACTCGAATTCTAATTGTAATAACTGGAATCGTCATTGCTGTTGTGATGACCATGATCGTTGCAGACGAAATAACTGTCAATGTGACTGTCACCGTAGCTGTAATTGTAATAGTTGCTGTCATCATGATTGCCATTGTAAATGTGTTTGTTGCTGTAATAAGAAACCTATTTGTGGCTGTATGAAACCATATTTAGATTTCGATTGGTCATATTTAGATTCAAGAGATGATAAAGACAAGGATAACGATAAGGACAATAATAAAGATTAATAAAATATCCCTACCCCCAAAAAAACGACCTGTATTAACAGGTCGTTTTTTCATATGATAAGAACTCAAGCACTTGCTCGCCAAGGCGTTTTGCATCTTCATAGCCTTCTTTGTAAAGCTCTAATAATCGATCTTTATTTCGTTCAACACGCCCAACCTTTAGTTTTTGTAATGGACGAATGACTAAAACATTACCTGCTTTTTCTTGCTCTTCTATATATTCTAGTTGTTTATTATAAATTTCATAACGCTTTAACACAGCTTGAATTAATCCCGGATAATCTCTATATTTTCTTTGCAAATACCAATTACCACGAGATGGTTTTTTTCGATATCCTGCATTTCGAGTTAATACAACGATATTTTTTTTGTTTCCATCTTCCTCAGATTTGAGTAATGGTATTGGATCTGCAATTCCACCATCCAATAATATATGGTTTTGATACTCAACAATCGGAGCCATCAATGGAAGTGAGCTCGAAGCTCGTATAATATTAAGCATATCTTTCGAATCTACAATTTCATCTTTTTCAAAATATGTAGGTTCACCAGTTATACAATTAGTCGTACCAACAACGAATTTTTGATTGGCACCATAAAATGAGTCAAAATCAAAAGGATCCAATTCATTTGGAATAATATCAAATAATAAGTCCATACCAAATAATTGCTTATTACGAATTAAATTTTTTATCGAAATATAATCTGGATGCTGTAAAAATTCTGTATTTACACGTTTATTTCGACCGTGTTGTTTTGAAATATATGAAGAACCCATGCATGCACCCGCTGAAACACCTATTACATAAGGAATTTCTATATTTTGTTCTAAAAAATAATCAAGTACACCAGCAGTGTAAATGCCTCTCATACCCCCACCTTCTAGAACTAATCCAATTCCATCCATTTCACAGCCCCCTTTTCTTTGAAATTTAGCAAACCTATTTTCATATTTTAGTACAACCTCATATTAATTACTAGTATAAGAGCTTGGGGTATGGACTAAGGTAAAAGTATCTTCATTAAAAAGCAGGGTACTTCATAAGCGCAAAAACTATACTTTAGAACATGTTTAATGCTTTGGTAATACAATCCCATTCATACACTAACAAGTTCAAATCAGTACCACCAATTTTTATCTTTTCTGTCTTTCGTAATTTTGCACCGTAATATTCATAAAAATAACGAGTATTATTGTCTTCTAAAACCTCTACAAAAACTCTATTAAAACCGAGTTTATTACATTGAATAAACAATTGGCGCATTAATTGCTTTCCAATTCCCTGCCCTTGATATTCTTCTAATATATAAATAGAGGTTATATCACCTGAATGGTCTATTTGATTACTTGATCTTTTTCCGCAATCTGCAAAACCAACAATATCAGCTTCATTATTCTCTGCAACAAAAACATAGTTATTTGGATTAGATAAGTTCTGAATCCAAGAATTGGTTCTTTGTTCATAAGACAACTTCTGCAAAAATTCATTTGGGATGATGTTTTTATAAGTTGTTCTCCAACTATCAACATGTACTTTTGCAATCCCAGTTGCATCTGTTAGCTTTGCTGCTCTTATTTTCATCCCTTCACCTCACCAAAATAGATGGTCAAAAAGTATAATATTGGTCACGTTTATTCTAATTCAACATTTCTTCATTTGTAATGAAAAAAATGACTTCGGTTATATTCCGAAGTCATTAACTTGTGGTTTTATAGAGCTCAGTAATTAATTACTGATGACAATATCATCGAAATTAATTCTCTGACCAGACGTACCTGACACGACAATTCTGAATCTAACAGGAGCAGTTTGAGTAAGAGTAAATGTTTTAGTTGCTAAAGTAGCTGTACTAGTATTTACACTTCCAACATTTGTCCATGTAGAACCACTATTTGTAGACATTTGAAGTTGCCAATTTGCTCCGCTGTCAGTACTGAAATTTGCATGTGTAACTTTCACGCTAGTTGCCCCATTTACATTGAAGTTCATAGTTAAAGCACCAGCAGAACGAACACGTGCAGACTTCGTACCATTTTTCTTATCCCCAGATAGATCTCCAATTAAGGCATTATCAAAGTACCATGAACCGCTTGAAAGTGTTACATTACCAGAAGTATAGGCTGTTTTTGTACCTGACTCAAAACTCTCATTTAATGTTGCAGGTTGAACTGGTCCGCCTGCGCCGTATCCGTATGAACCAGACTTAAATGTTGTTGAATCATACCATTTATAACCTGCAGCAGGTGCAGCCCATGGCTCTGCTTCTGGTTCAGTTGATGTTTGCGGAGTTTCGATCGCTAATAAAGAAGTAGCCTGATCAAGTTGTAATCCGCTAACCTGAGATAATGCAGTATAGCTTTCTTGCTTTGATAACCAATCAATCATGTTTACAAGTAAAGTACCATCATTTTGCTCTTTAAACCCATCATAAGTTGTTTTACTTGTTCCAGTTTCTTCACGTAAATATTTAGGCGTTGCATCTTCTACTGGTGAGGAATCACCAATAAATGCTGCCTTTCCTAAACCAAGCTTTGAAACCGCCGCATAAGGACCTTCAGCTCTGCCTCCACCATTATAAACACCTTGGTCAACTGCATTTCCCCAAGCTGCAGATGTTGTTGGAAGATACACGATTCCTTTTGCCTTGTTTGGATTTGTAATTGCTAATGTTGAACCAGCATGCATTGCAACTGTAGATACACCAGTCGTAATACCAAAAGCTTGGCTTGGTGCTACTATATCATTAGCTGTTACATCTCCAATCGCATTATAACGGAATCTAATCCCAAAGTTATCAGATAACCAATCCGAACCTGTAACTCCTTGCATCGCTGCAGAATTTGCTTCCTCTGTTCCCATTCCTTTAGTTGGATTTGAGTATGCTCCCCTACGGTAACCATTAAATACCTCAGAAGCGTCCCAACGGTTTTTATTACGATCTGCATTGTAATGATCGCCAATAAAAAAGATACTACCACCATTTTGAACATATTGAATCATGGCAGCTTGCTCAGAAGTTTTGTAAGGTATATTTGCTTCTCCAATGATAAACACATTGTAGCCTTGTAAATCTTCATATGTAATTGGGCTATTTTTTCTTAACTCTTTTGCATAGTAGCCTTTATTTGCTAAAGCGTTTGCAAAATCAGAGAAACCACCATCTAAAACCCAATCTGCTGCACCAGCTGTTTGGCCATGAGTATTATCGAATAAAATCTTTTTACCATTTGCAGTTCCAACAGGCTGTAGCTGCGGAGCAGGATCACTTGAATTTTCAGCAGAAACAAGTGGCGTAACATAATAATAAACTGGAGATAAAATCAAAATCAGTAATGCTAAAACAGATAATTTTTTGCGAATCATTCATTTCACTCCCTTTTAGTGTGTGCTTATTTAAAATAACACACTAATGTTAATGGAATATTAAGAATATTGTCAATGAAATGTTAAATTATTCCAGTCACATAACAGTATTTCAATCTTTATACCTATATTCAACTTTTTAATGAGTCTTCATGTCTACATACCCCCACTTTTCCTAATGTAGGTAGATCCGTTGGGAGTTGTAATCATCTAATGCATTCTTAACTAGCAACACAAAGAAAAAAGAATAAAGCAAAAGAGTATCTCCTCTTACCTTTATCCTTTTTCCTTCATTCTATTTTCCTGCTTGCAATATTTCTTTAATCCCTTTTACATTTTTGCTAACAGTCGTGTGATAGTTCCCATTCGACCAGTCTTCCATTTGGTCGCTGTACCACTTGCTTCCAATATTGCCTGATTGACCTGGGCCAACAATATTAACTGATTTACTTAAATCTGAGAAATCTACAACAGTTCTCCAAGATGCACCATGATCGACAATTCCATCTTCGTCATATCCAGCAGCTTTGACTGTTGTTGAACTACCTCCAACCGGAATTGGATCTTTTGCATTAAAGAAATAACTCAGTACTTTAATACTAGATAAAGGATGAGTAAAAGCTACTTTGTGGTGATCTCCCCAACTCCATTTTGCTACGTCATCGCCATCAGACTCGCTAATATTTTTAATCGTTTTCTGATACGTATCTAGTAATAATTGATCAATTCCACCTTTTTCATCAATCCATATAACTTTCTTTCCACTTAGACTATTACGTAATAATTGATCTACAATCACTTTACGGTCACCGAATAAATCCATCATATCTTTAGGAATTTGTTTATCAAAAAGTGCTTTATTAATTTCTGTCATCCATCTTTGGAATATAAGTGGTGATGGCTGATCTTTGTCATCTACAAAATTCCATTTCTCGAGTTCGGCTAAAGCTGATTTTTCAATTGATGTTAATTCTTTGTTTTGCTTGGTAATAGATTGGATAAATTTCGGCATATGTTCTTTTGCTTGTAAATTCATTTCATCCATTTGAAGATTTTGCATATCCTTTACCGTTAATTTATCACTTTGACTTAACACTTCTCTTATTCTTAATTGGCGGTATGGCTGTGCCCAAGAGTGAGAAATGTGATATGGATATGAATCATCGACAACTTTATTATTTGCTGTTGAAATAAACCCTTCTTCCGGATTAATTAAAGTCGGTAATTCCTCATAAGGTATAAAGCCTTTCCAGCCATAGTCACTTGTCCAACCTGGCACCGGCATTAAACCATCACCTTTTTTACGAATTGGAATATTTCCATTTGCTCGATAGGCAATTGTTCCATCATCAGAAGCAAATACAAAATTTTGAGCAGGTGCCTCAAATAAGGCTAAACCTTCTTTAAATGTATCCCAATCCTTCGCGACATTAAATTTAAGTACGCCTTCTAATTCTCTAGTAGGTTGTAGGGCTGTCCATTGTAAAGAGAATACCGTATCCCTTCCAGCTTCACTAGCAAACTCTGAAATAACCGGACCATGTCTTGTAATCATAACTGGTAATACTTTACTTTTTTTATCTTTAATTTTAATCGTCTCATTCACAACAGTTGCTTTTTCCCACTTACCATCATATAAAAATTCGTCAGGTTTATTTGGATTTCGTTTCTCAATATACAAATCCTGTACATCAGGACCTACATTCGTCACACCCCAGGCAACATGATCATTGTGACCAACGATAATACCAGGCACTCCGGCAAATATTACTCCTTTGACATTCATATCCATTGATTGTAAATGCGTTTCATACCAAATTGCTGGTGTCGCTAATCCTAAATGGGGATCATCGGCTAAAAGTGGTTTACCAGATTTTGTTTTCGAACCACTGACAACCCAGTCATTACTTCCATTCCAAGTAGGTGGAATAATCGCACTAGCAAAGCTTTCCTCTACATCAATTTTAGAAGTGCCGCTAGTAATAATATATGAATCTAAGTCATTATCTGCTGGAAACAGCTCTAATGCTTTTTCTTTTGGAAATTTATTCATTGCATAATAACGAAATGCTTGTTCATTCCAGTGACCACCTAAATCAAAAGCCATATACTTCCCAATTGCTAGTGAATCAATGGCTGACCATGCAGTCGGTTTATACTGCAAAATCTTAAACTCAACAGGTAATTTCCCTTCTTTTGTTGCGTATTTAATATATTCGTTGACACCATCTGCATACCAATTAAGTACGTTTTGGGCTTCCTTCGAATATTTACTATATGAAGCTTCAGCCGCTCTGCGTAAGCCTAAAGTTCGGAAATATGAATCACGATCAACTGTCGCATCTCCTATTACTTCACTTAATTGACCCGAGGCTTGCCGTCTGCTTAAATCCATTTGAAACAAGCGGTCTTGAGCAGTTACAAAACCTTGAGCAACATACAAATCATGCAAATTTTTAGCTTCAATATGGGGAACGCCTTTTGTGTCACGAGTGACAGACACGTTATGTTCTAACAATCCAACTTCTAAATTCCCTTTAATTTCAGGCAAAGCCTTTTTAGTTAAATAAAAACCGGATCCGGTTATTAGTAAAATCAATACGATGATGATTGTTGAGGTAATTTTCAGCCATTTCGGAAAGCGCTTTCGTTTTTGATTCACTTCAATCGACGTGCTCATCATGAACCTCCTATTAAACTGTATTTAAATGATATACATTATAATAATTCTGCAAGTCTTAAAACATTCCTTCTTTGAACGAATGAGTTATAATACTATATATCAATGGAAAAGGAGAATGCATATATGTCATTAAATTCATGGTTTGATAAAGGTATGACGTTTGGAGAATATGTTGATTCAATGAGTGTAAATAAGGAACAGCTTCAATATATTTATAATGAAGTTTCTATTCCGGAAGATACAGCACAAAAACTTTCTTCTCTTAAAGAGAAAAACTGGAAAGTGGTTGCACTCACAGCAGATTGGTGTGGAGATGCACTTTTAAATGTACCAGTCATTCAAAAAATGGCGGAAATTGCAAACATAGATACTCGCTTCTTAATTCGTGATGAAAACCTAGAACTAATGGATCAATACTTAACAAACGGTAAATCGCGTTCTATTCCAATTTTCATATTTATGGATACAGAAGGAAATGAAGTAAAAGTATGGGGACCTCGATCTGAGCAAGTTGAAGGGCTTGTTTCTGAAATGAAAAAAGATTTCCCAGCTAAAGATGATCCTAATTTCCAAGAAAAACAAACGGCAGTTTTAAAAACAATCCGTGAAACCTTCGTAGAAAACAAAGCACTATGGAGTTCAGTTATTGAAAGTGTTGAACAAAAATTATTATCATAACATAAGCAAAGGGCTATCCTACGGATAGCCCTTCAGACTGCCCACCAAACGCTCGCTTTCATCGTTGTTTCACCTGCTCAAGGTGCTCATTACCGGCAGTTTAACTCCGCTCCTCATCAGGCTTCACGCCTCGAAAGTCAAGCGTTTTCAACCAGTCTGATATCTAATTTTTGTACTTTGTCTACATATTGAAGGGTTCTCCTACGGATACTCATTGCAATCTTGATCTCCAATGGAGTTGTTCGCTTTTGATTTGTTTATCGAATTGAAAACTAGGTAGGCTCTTCTTAACCTAAAATTGATAAATACACGCGTATAAGTTCATTTCCATAAAAGTAACTAACCAATCCACCGAATCCAATAAATGGACCAAAGGGGATCGGATTACGTTTTTGTACTCTACCGGCTTTCATTAAAATCAAACCAAAGATAGTACCCGTAAAACAGGCAATCATAAAAGTAATCAAAATTAACTTCCATCCTAATATGAAACCAAGTACTCCAAATAGTTTAATATCTCCCCCACCCATTCCACCATTGCTAACGAGCGCAATTAAAAATAGCACTGTAAATGCCCCTACCGCTCCTATCATACTGTTCCACCATGATTCTAATGGAATAAAAAAACGTTCAATAATAAATATTGATAGAAAGAACAATAAGATTCGGTCAGGAATTAACATATACGCTAGATCCGAAACAATAATAATTACAAGCAAAGATATAAACGTCAGTGCGATCAGTAACTCCATTTCAAATCCAATTTGGTACAGAGCAAATACAAATAAACATCCCGTCAACAATTCAATTAAAGGATATAAAATTGAAATATGCGCTCCGCAATTACGACATTTGCCTTTTTGTAAAAAATAAGAAAAAATAGGAACTAACTCAAGTGAATGTAAAGTATGTCCACAATTAGAACAAGCTGAACGAGGCCAAAAAATTGATTTCTTTAAAGGTACTCGTAACCCAACAACATTAAAAAATGAGCCGAACACAAGACCTAAAATGAAAAAACAGAAGTAAATGAGGTTCATCGTTACCAAACCCTTCTACGTCAATCTAAGTATCTTTATAGAATTAAAGAATGTAAATGGGGATTTATAAATACCGAGTATGTATTGTACTAGATGGATGTACTAGTAACTTGAATGTGTGATTTTTAGGAGATTTTTGTTTCTTACAATACTTTTTAAACAGAAACATATTAGTAGTTTAATTTAAAATCATAAAAAAATCTATCTTTCTGTTAGAAAGATAGATTACTTTTTTATGATTATATTAATTGATTACGCTGCCAGATCCTGCAAATTTGCCTTTCCAATATGAATTTGAAAGACTAACTACTGCAACTCCCTTACTTGAAGTTGCTGAGATAAAGTTATTATCTCCCATGAATATTCCAACGTGGCTAATACCTTTTTTATATGTATTTTTAAAGAATACTAAGTCTCCAGGAACTGGTTTTTTTACAATCGAACTAGCAGTATACATAGAAGCCGCTGTACGAGGTAATTCTGTTCCTACTTTATTATAAACATAACCAACATATCCAGAGCAGTCAAAACCTTTAGTAGTTGTTCCACCAAATTTATACGGTACACCCGTGTATTGTTTTGCGATCGTCGTTACTTGTTCTTTCTTAGAATACGGGTCATATGCTGCTGTTGCAGTTTTACTGTTTGGGTACTGTTTGATGAATGCTGCAACACTCTTACCAAATAACATCATTGAAGTTTGGTCATTTAACACGCCCGTAACCTTTAACTTCTTAGTAGTTTGATATTTTTTAAGTGCTGTTTCAACATCACTTCCGAAGTATTCCGTAGGGTTACCAGTGTAATAGCGTTGTTCCTTTAGTTTGATTTGTAATTGCATAACTGCTTTTCCAGTCATCCCTTTTTTTAACTCATTCGTAGTTGCTGCCTGAGATTCCTTTGTAAAGAAGATCATGCTAATTATACATACTAAAGCGATTACAAGTTGCCTATTCATTGGTGTCTCCCCTTCCCTTTAATAATGTAAGTCTATCAAAATACTTTTTAGAAAACCATTACAAGAATGTTACAAATTGTCGAAAATCTTGTAAAAATAATGTAATCTGTAAAATTTTGCCAGATTATCTCAAAAAAAAAAGAAAACCTACCCATAAAGGACAGGTTTTCTAAAACTTTATGATAATCGGTATACTCTTGCTTCAAATGGACTAAATTCCATCTTCTCACTTAAAGTATCTTCAATTAAATGACCATTTGACAAACATAATTCAGCATTCATTTTCAACAATTCAGCAGGGATTTCAAAAGCTTGCTTCTCAGTTGAAAGGTTACTAATAATTAAGAACGTTTCATTTTCATTCTTACGCGTGTATGCATATACTGGCTCACTTGCAACATCTAACAATTCATAAGGTGCATATACTAAAGCTTTATGTTGTTTACGTAAGTTAATCATCTTTTTGTAATATGATAGGATTGAGTTTTCATCATTTTCTTGTGCAGCTACATTAAGTGTTTTGTAGTTTTCATTTGTTTTAATCCATGGTTTACCATTTGTAAAACCTGCATGTTCTTCCGCATTCCAATGCATTGGTGTTCGAGCATTGTCTCTACCATTTTTCCAAAGAATGTTTAAAATTTCTTGATCAGTCGAACCATTTTCTTTCATTAACTGATACATATTTTTCGCATTCACATCATTATATTCATCAATTGATTGGAAGTGGACATTTGTCATTCCGATTTCTTGTCCCTGATAAATAAATGGCGTACCCTTCATAAAGAAATACATTGTCCCGATTGCTTTAGCAGATTTTTCCCAATATGCTTCTTCATCATTTCCTAAAGTACTTACAGCTCTTGGAATATCATGATTTTCAATAAATAAAGCATTCCAACCGTGTCCTTCTAATCCATTTTGCCATTTTGTTAATACTTCCTTTAAATCAGGAATAGATGTAGCCGAATCATCTGTTTTTCTCCATAGGTCCATACTTTCGAATTGGAAAATCATATTGAATTTTCCATTTTCCTCTCCAACCCATAAATCAGCTTCTTCAATTTTTACGCCATTTGCTTCGCCAACAGTCATGATGTCATATTTAGCAAATGTCTCCTGTTTTAACTCTTCTAAATACTCATGAATTCCTTCTTGATTCATATGCATATCAAAGCAAGATACATACTTTTCATTTTCTGGATTTGGCATATTTGGGAACCCAGCTCTTTTTTTAATATGACTAATCGCATCAACACGGAAACCATCGATCCCTTTATCTAACCACCAATTAATCATATCGTATACTTTTTGACGAACTTCTTTGTTTTCCCAATTTAAGTCAGGCTGTCTCTTTGAAAAAAGATGTAAAAAGTATTCCTTCGTTGCTTCATCATATTCCCATGCTGAACCACCAAAAATACTCTCCCAATTATTTGGTTCTTCTCCTTCTTCTGTTCCCTCTCTCCAAATATAGAAATCGCGGTAAGGATTATCCTTCGACTTTTTCGATTCTAGGAACCAAGGATGTTCGTCACTTGTATGATTAACGACTAAGTCTAAAATTAATTTCATTCCTCTTTCATGTACAGCTGACAAAAGATCATCGAAATCTGCCATTGTGCCAAACTCTTCCATGATATCTTGATAATCTGAAATATCATAACCATTATCATCATTAGGTGATTTGTAAAATGGACAAATCCAAATAACATCAATCCCTAACTCTTTTATATAATCTAACTTGGAAATGACTCCTCTTAGATCACCAATTCCGTCACCATTTGAGTCCATGAAGCTGCGTGGATAGATTTGATATGCTACAGCTTCCTTCCACCAATTCTGTTTCGTCATATTTATTTCTCCTCCCATTTTAAAAGCGTTTACATTTTTGTCTATTTCAAATGTTGAATGGAAAATTCCGCATTAATTCTTGCAATCGTTTGCATTATTCCTTAATCTTAACACTCTAGATAAGATTCTTCAACATATGTAATTTAAAAAGCATCTTTTTCTTATATGATTGATATCAAGTTTATCCACTACTAAACTTATAAAATGATTCTGTGCAAAGAACTATGCTTTCGTTTGCTTGAAAGATTTATACTTGTTACTAATTTGCATCAGTTAACATGTATAAGGAAATCTAAAAAAAGAGCAACTTATAAAAAGGATGCCTACCTTCCAACAAGTTGCTTTGTTTTTTGATCATTCGTATTACTGTTCAATTTTTTTAACTTCCTTCACTTTTGCAGAAGGATGAATTTGCACATCTTCAGTATATTCAACAAGATCAATTTTACATTTTGGGCCGATTGTTACTGCATCTCCTCTTACCACACTTGAAGTAGTATAATCTATTTTGATTGCGCTACCTTCAATTACATCTGAACGAAAATTAGTACGCGCATTAAATACTCTCGTAAATACACGCGTAAAGATGTTGCTATCATCAAAACGACTAATCTCAATCGTTTCGCCACCGATTTCTGGAACATAACTATATCCATAACTAAATCCACTATGAGTTATTTTCACATTTTCTGCATTCAGTAATCCGTTCATAGAGATATGTCCTTTTGCTGTAAATGCTTCACATTCTGCCCCTCTTTCTGCCGAAAGAGATCCTTTAACTGAAATAACTTCAGCTTTTACCATTCCGATTGTTCTCATAGAACCAGAGACATTAACACTATCTACATTTAAATCATTTTTTGTCTTAAAGCTACCACTTACATGTACGTCCCCACCAGTAACTTTTCCATCTATCGATAATGATCCGCTCACATTTAATTTTTGCACTTCAACATCACTTAAACATTTTGCGCTGCCACTACAGTTCAAAAATTCGCTCTCTATTTTCCCATTAAATTTAGCAGAACCACTAACTTTTACTTTAACACATTGAATGTCACCTAAGATGCGTCCACTACCACTGACTCTCACATCGTCATATTTACCAGCCGAAATTGTACCCGAACCACTTACATATGCATCTTGTCTTGGTTGTACGTTAACCATTCATTCTCCTCCTATCATAGTTATTAATTAAAGTTATTTAGATAATGAACAAGCTCAGCATGAATTAATATCGCATCTTTTTGATCGACAAAAGTTTCATTTTGTTTTCCGATTACCCATGTCCCTACACCAAATTTTCGAATATATATAACAACCGTATCTTCCAATTTTATTTGTGTTTTATGAGTCTCAACTAGAAGTAAAAATTGTCGTACTTCTTCAATTGTGACACTCCCTTTTAATAACCAGTCATTCACAAATAATAATGAACATAATTGAACTGTATTTAAATGCTCTAATTTTGAATTAGGGAATAATGATTGATAAATTTGTAAAACTTGTTTAGGAATTTTATCTAAAGATAGTGCAACATTTTGAAAGTCCCCTATTTTTTCTTTACTAATAGAGAAGACTCTAGCAATATCATCCAACGATTGATCATCTTTTAATTCCATAATTCTTTCAATCCGCTCTAGTATCTTTCCTTTTGGAAAAAAGGTTTCTTGCCCTGTAAAACTTGATTTTTTCATAAACCAATCTTCAGGAATAATATTTTTTCTTTTCCAACGATAAAGCTGTCCGTACGATATGCCTGTAAGTTGTAGTAAATCTTTCTTTGAAATTAATTCTTCACTCATATGACACTCCTCCTACGACGAGTATAACAAAACAATGTTCTGTTTGTAAAGTTATACTATTGACTATCTATATATTAATGAAGGATGAACAATTCATCTTACGTAACAATGTTTCAAAATATGTGTAAATGAACTAAAAAAACTCAAAATCCAATAAGGTATTTTGAGTTTAAATTAAATCGACATCAGCTTTTTCTAAGACTGGAATCGGTTCATATTGAAACATGTTAAGATCAATTTTACGGTCCCTAATAAATGTGATTCCTTCTTCTTCTAATGAATTTTTTTGTTGTAAAAATCCCTCTTCATCTTGAATTCCTATTTCCCCTTTAGAATTAACGACTCGATGCCATGGAAGATTATATTTCTGACTCATTGAGTGTAAGATTCTTACCACTTGCCTTGCACCTCTCGGACTACCAGAATGTTTCGCAATCTGACCATATGTCATAACTTTGCCTTTTGGAATTCTACGTATTACCTCAATTACATTACTTGTAAAAGTGTTCATCTGCTTTTAAATCAATCCTTTTTTTCATATTTCTTCAATAGTACCATATTGAATGAAAAAGATATTCTCTTAAACATGTCATAACTTTTTCTACCTAATCACATTTCTGTATAGTTTTTCACATTCATACTATAATACTTTTATAAAGGTTAGAAAGGTCGGATTACATAATATGAAAATAACAATTAGCAATGATGCGGTCCAATGGTTCCAAAATGAGATGGAAGTAGTCGCAGGCGATACAATTCGTTTTTTTGCACGATATGGTGGAAATAGTACAATTCATACCGGATACTCATTAGGTGTTACGAAAGAAAAGCCTGTAGATATCGGTGAATCAGTAACGATTAATGATGTAGTCTATTTCATTAATGAAACAGATCTTTGGTATTTTAAGGATTATGATTTAAACGTAATTGTAAATGATCGCAATGAATTACACTTTACATATGAACCTATAAGATAGAGAACACGGATGGAAAACCAAAGTACTTTATGTAGAGCAACAACAAACTAGAGGCTCCACTTAATTAGTGGGGCCTCTAGTTTGTAGACAAAGTATAAAAACTAAGAGATTCAGACTGATTGAAAACGCTTGTCTTTCGAGGCTCAGGAGCCGGATGAGGAGCGGAGTTACCTTTGACGGTAATGAGCACCGCAAGCAGGCGAAGCAACGAAGAAAGCGAGCGTTTGGCGGACAGTCTGAAGGCCCCACTTAATTAGTGGGGCCTCTTTTTTATTCTTCTATTTTTTTCTTCTTTCTAGTCACTAATTGATAAATAACTGGGATAATGATTAGAGTTAAGAATGTAGATGTTGTTAAACCACCAATTACAGTTATTGCTAGACCTTTTGAAATTAATCCAGAAGTTGAGTTAGATACAGCCATAGGTACTAAAGCAAGAATAGTAGCTAATGCTGTCATTAGGATTGGACGTAGTCTCGTTTTTGATGCTTCGATTAATGCATCAATAACTTCTAACCCCTCACGACGATTATGTTCAACTCGATCTAATAATACAACTGCATTTGTTACAACTATACCAATTAACATCAGTAATCCAATCATTGCACTCATAGATAATGTTTGATTAGCGATGAATAATGCTAGGAACGCACCCATTGGTACAAATATTAATGATGATAAAATAACTAATGGTGTTCTTAATCCACCAAATGTCATACTCATGATTAAGAATACTAATCCAACTGCGACAATCATTGCTAGACCTAAATCACTGAAACCATCAGTAATCATATCTAACCCGCCACCAATTTTCATTTCAACACTATTTGGTATATCAATTTTATTTAATTGATCTGTTACGTCTTTTGTGACAGCTGCTGTGTCTTTTCCTTTAACAGTAGCACTGATAGATGCATACATTTTTCCATCTTCATGGTTGATTGAAACAGGTGCATCTTTCTGAGAAATCTTCACATAGTCCTTAATTTCTTTAGGACCTGTAGCAGTCATAATTTTAATGTTTTCCAAATCTGCCTTTGAACTAGCTTTCTCTTCATAACCAACAGACAGTTTATTTGTTTCTCCGTTTAAGTCATATTCACCGATTTCAACATCATTAATATTTTCATTAATTGCTCCCATTATTTGAAGCATTGAGATGTTTTCATCTAAAGCTTTATCACTTAATGTAATTTCCCATTTAGGTTGTACGTCTTTTAAATTATTTGAAACGTTTTTCAAACGATCATCATCGTTCAATTCTTTTTCAATTTTTGAAGCAGCTTCTTTTAATTCATCAAAATTTGAAGAATATAAACTTACATCAATATTGTTTCCAGTTGGTGGACCATCTTGAGTGAATTCTTTTGCGTTAATTGTTGTACCATCAACTTTTGAATCAACAATTGCTGGAACTTCTTTATTAATTTTCGTTATGACCTTATCCATATCATTACCATTTTTCAGGTTGACTTGGAATACGGCCTTATTTTTGCCACCATCCATGTTCATAATAAAGTCACGTTTACCACCGACAGTTGCCTGAACAGTATCAATTAAATCTGAATCTGCAAAATAATTCTCTAATTCTTTCGCTACTTCATCAGATTGTTCAACCGTACTATTAGATGGAAGTGTAGCCGTTACTTGAAGTGTTTTATTTACACTACCTGGTAAGAATGAAAAGCCAAGAAATGGAATCATTGATAACGAACCAAGCAGTAATACGATTGATAATGATAATACGATCCATTTACGTTTTAATGCAGTACGTAATAATTTTTCATAGTTTCTCATAAAACGAGTATCTGTTTTGTGCTCTTTTAATGGCTTTGTTAGGAATTTTGCTCCTAATGTAGGTATTAAAATAATCGCAACTAGTAATGATGTTAAAATTGATACAACCACTGAAATTGCAAATGGTCTAAAGAATTCTCCGATAATGCCACTTACAAATGCTAATGGTAAAAATACAACGATCGTAGCAAATGTTGAAGAAGCAACTGCACCAATAACTTCTTTTGTTGCATATAAAGCTAATTCTTTTTTCTTAAATTGATTATTTTTTTCTTGTCTCCATCTGTAAATATTTTCAATAACAACGATACTATCATCAACAATACGACCAATCGCAACAACAAGACCACCTAATGTCATGATGTTTAATGTATAACCCATAGAATTTAATACAGCAATCGTAGCAAATATTGAAATTGGTAGAGATAAAATTGAGATTAATGTCGCTCTAATATTACGTAAGAACAATAGAATTACGACAACTGTAAACAACGCACCTAGAAGTCCTTCCTTAATTAAAGAACTTACTGATTTCTCAATCTCTTTTCCGTTATCAAGAATTATATGTGTTTCTACCTTATGATCTTTTTTAAATTCTTTTACTTCTTTTTTAACTTCTGTAGCTACTTCAGCAGTGTTTGAATCTTGTGTTTGAGATACTGATAAAATATAGCTTTCTTTTCCGTTAAAACGTGAAATTTGATCTTGAATTGAAACTACTTTTACATCAGCGATATCGGCAACCGTAACATTTTTCGGAGTCGATGCTTGTACTTGTTGAGCCTGCTGGCCTTGTCCATTTACCTGTGCACCCATTTGAGCTGATGCACCATTTGATAATACAGTTTTTTCAATTTGTTTTACTGACTGTAGATTTCCCTTCATTCGAACGGATACTGTTTTCCCATCATTCTCTACTGAACCTAATGGAATTGCATAATCTTGACCTTGAATTGCATTTTTAATTGTATCTAATGAAATTCCATATTGTGCAGCTTTTTTATTATCTACAACAATTTGGATTTCTTCTTCTTTTGTACCTTGTAAACTTACTTCACTAACTCCATTTACTTTTTTAATTTGTGGAAGTAAATCTTTTTCAATTGATTGTTGTAAGTCCTTCACATCACCATTATTTACAATTGCAACTTGGTAAATTGGTGTTGAATCAATTGCAATTCGTTGAACCGTTGCTTCTGCTTTTTCTGGTAAATCAGTTTTATTTATAACACTATCAACATCTTTTTCAATCTTATCCATATCAGTACCAAATGGATAAATTAAGAAGATCGATGCCATATTTTCGCTTGAAGAACTAGTTAACTGATCATAGTTTTCTAACTTCATTAGCCCTTCTTCAATTGGCTTTGTAATTTTTTCTTCTATATCTTCAGATGAAGCACCTGGGTAGACAACTTGAACTGCTACTGCTGGAAATGAAACATCCGGGAATGTTTCAATTTGGATTTTTTGAGCAGAAAAAATTCCACCTATTAATACTAGAACACTTAATATAATAACAGCGATTGTGTTCTTTAAACTCAATTTCGTTAAACTCGAAAACATCTATTTTTCCCCTTTCAATAACTATTACTTAATCATGTGAATAGTTTATCAAACATTTATGAACAGAATATGAACATTCTAATCTTTTCTAATACATTCTTAACTTTTTGGTAGGATCACTGTAAAGCTTGTCCCTTCACCAATCGTGCTATTTACCATTATTTTTGCTTCATGCATTTCAATAATTTTTTGTACAATTGATAACCCCAATCCTGTTCCATGCTTATGTCTAGACTGATCAGCTTGGAAAAACCGCTCAAATATTCGTTCAATGTTTTCTTTGCTGATACCAATCCCGTTGTCTTTAATAATGACGCTACATTCGTGTGGTTGATCAATAATATCTACTGAAATAATTCCACCATTATTTGAATATTTAAATGCATTTTGTAAAAGATTAATCCAAACTTGCTCTAGTAATAACCTGTCTGCAACTATTTTTGTTTGTGGTAAATTCAATATTAACTGAAGCTTTTTTCTTTCCCAATGAGGTTCCAACGCAACTATGACTTTTCTGATTTGTTCATCTAAATGGTACGTAGTAGGTTCAAATGGGTGCTGGTCAGAATCGAGTGATGCCAATTTTAACAATCTCTCACTCAATATAGATAAGCGTTCAGTTTCCTCTTCAATAATAGATATATAGTGCTCTCTTTTTCCATCTACTAATTCTCTATTCTTCAACACTTTTGCAAACCCCTTAATTGAGGTTAAAGGTGATTGTATTTCATGTGATACGTTTGAAACAAACTCACTTCTCATTTCTTCTAACTTACCTAATTTCTCAGTCATAACATTAAAATGTGTCGATAAAAATCCTATTTCATCTTTCCGATTTACAGCAACCCTAACATCATAATTTCCTTTAGCTATTTCATTTGTTGCTTCTGTTAAGGCCTTTATTGGTTTTACTAATAATTTTGCGACAAACAAGAATGTAATTGAGCCAATAATTAATGTAGTAAGTAGACTAGAAAAGAGAATTCGATGCATTTTAAAGAAACCACGTTCAAAATTTGGTTGAACAAATAATGCATAGTTTTCGCCATTTCTCTCAAACGGAATACCAACAATATAAGGATGTTTATCCGAAGATTTACTTATTGGGAAATGGTGTCCAGATAAAACTGATTCTATATTTTTTTTCTTAACAGCAAATTTTTTGGGGGCATTATTTTTAATGATCACTTTATAAGAACCGTCATAAATTGTCAGACTGTAATTTTTACTAAGCATATTTAACGTAGTTTCTACTTGATTATTTCCATCATTTATCTGATAAATTGAAATGAAATTTTCACCGACTTCGTTCAAATCCCCTTGTACTTCAGCAATAATATTTTTAATAAAATACTTCGATGCAATAAAAAATGTAAAAACTAAACTCAAGATGATGACTGAAATAAAAATAAAGACTAACTTCGTATAAATGCTTTTCATGAACGTATTTCCTCTAATTTATATCCAAGTCCTCTTACAGTAACAATCTCCACTGTGGCGTTGATTTCTCTTAATCGTTCGCGTACTCGTTTAATATGAACATCCACTGTTCGCTCATCACCTTCATAATCAAGTCCCCATATTTGTTCAATTAAATCATTTCGTGTAAAAATTCTTCCACCTTGACTAGCAAGTTTGAATAAAAGTTCAAACTCCTTTAACGGAAGCATAATAGTATGCTGATCAACAGCTATTTCATATTTGATTTGATTGATGATTAGATTGCCAACATGAAGATTTTTATCGACTAATAATTGATATCTTCTAAGTAGCACTTTTACTCTAGCAACCAATTCTAATGGATCAAAAGGCTTTACAACATAATCGTCAACGCCTAGATCGAATCCTTTTAATTTATCTTGAGATTCTCCCTTTGCTGTCACCATTAGTACTGGAATATCATAAAATCGCTTTAGTTCTTTCGTGAATTCATAACCATCTACCTCTGGCATCATCACATCTACCACCGCGATTTGAATTTGATTAGACTCAAGCAATGACAAAGCTTTTTCACCGTTTTCTGCTTCTATCACTGAGTAACCTTCTCCACTCAAAAAAATAGAAATTAACTCTCTAATATGATCATCATCATCAACAACTAATACATTAACAGTATTCATGTTTCTCACCTACTTAATTCCATTGTATATATTTGATGAATATATTATATAAGTACATTATGAACTTAATATGAATAAAGAAATCAGTCTTAGGACGTATCCAGGATAAATTCATTGAACACTAAAAAAAGAATGGCTTCATACCATTCTCATAATAGACCGGACAATCCAATAAATTGTTAAAAAAATTAATCAATATTATGTAACAAAACCTACGTTTGAAAATTAAATTATCCTTAAAAAACGTTTAAGATTTAGATTCTCCTTGTTATAGTGTGGAAGAATATGGAATACTATTATTAGATGAATTTATTAACTAGTTTTGATTACAACTTCAGGAGTGTCCTATGAATAAGATTCAGTTAAGTAAAGTAGGTTTATTTAAGCTATTATTTATTTCTATATTACTAGTTGCATTTATTTTTGTTGGAAAAAATGTACTTTTAAACTTTGATTTTAAGATGTTTTTTAATTACATGGATTCACTTACATTATTTGAATACATTATGATCTTTGCATTAGGAATCATAGCTGTTTCTCCAATGTTTTTATATGATTTTGTGCTTGTAAGACTTCTAAATTTAGATTTTAGTTTCCGTAAAATAATGGTTGTTGCTTGGCTAGCAAATACAACTTCAAATTTAATTGGGCTTGGAGGGATTGCTGGGACGACAATTCGAACCATGTTTTATCGAAAAGATCGTTCAGCACCTGAAATTATTAAAGCAGTAAGCAGTGTCACGATTTTCTTACTTTCAGGCTTATCAATATTAAGTCTTTTATTATTCACAGGCATGTTTGACTTATCTTTTTTAAATGAATATAAATCAATGTATATTGCCATTATTATTGCAATCGTGTACTTCCCAATAATGTTCGTCGTTGTTTATTTGAAACGGAATTTTTTCTCAGAAGATTTTTCAGCGAAATTTATGTTTAGCCTAGTGATTATTTCACTTGCAGAATGGACATTTATTCTTCTATTTATTTATTTTATTTGTTTATTCTTACATGTAGATATTTCTTTAATAGAAGTACTTCCTGTATTTTTAGTCGCATCTGTTGCGGCTTTAATTAGTATGATTCCTGGTGGGCTTGGATCTTTTGACTTTCTTTTCCTGCTAGGGTTTACTTACTTTGGAATCGATAAAGAAACAACTTTACTTGTATTACTAATCTATCGTTTCAGTTATTTCTTCTTTCCTTTCGCTTGTGGATTGGTCATTGTTTTAAAATTACTATGGAATCGTTTAAATGATTCATTTAATGAATTACCGAATCAAATTTCTACATATTTGGGACACAAGGCTATTACAATTTTAGTCTTTCTATCTGGTGTGATCCTACTAATGTCAGCCGCCGTACCTAGTATGTTGTTACGTATTAGTATTTTACAAATCATTCTATCTTCAACGATCATTAATATCTCACATTTACTTTCTGTCACAGTAGGCTTTACGCTACTTGGGCTATCTCGTGGAATTGATTATAAGGTGAAACGAGCGTGGTATATTACATTATTTATGCTCGTGATTGGTGCTGTTACAACTTATTCAAAAGGACTCGATTATGAAGAAGCTTTATTTGTACTAGCTGTAGCATTCATCTTGTTTATTTCCAGAAAGCAATTTTATCGAGAAAGCTTTGTATTAACCTGGGGTAAACTGATCGTTGATAATTTCATTTTATTTTTCTTTTTAGGAAGTTATTTGCTAATAGCATATCTTAATCTTCCTCAATCGAGTGTAAAAATTCCAGCTAAATATCTCCCTTATGTACTTGTAAATTCTCAAGATATTGTAGTCAGTGCTGTGCTTGGATTTACAGCTGCTCTATTTTTATTCTATATAGCATTCTTTAAAGGAAAAATTAAGCAATTTCAATTTATCAGTACCAAAAAAGAAGAAGGTAAAATTAGAGAACATCTGAATAAGTACGGTGGAAATGAATTATCTCATTTGGTATTTTTACACGATAAGTATGTATATTGGGCTCAAGAAGATACTGTATTATTTGTTTTCCAACCATATGCAGATAAGCTAGTTATTTTAGGTGATCCGATTGGAGAATCGTCTCGCGTATATCCAGCTATTGAAGAATTATTAAATTGTGCTGACCGTTTTGGATATACACTTGTCTTCTACCAAGTCAATTCAAACTCATTACCTTATTTACATGAAAATGGATTTGATTTCTTCAAACTAGGAGAAGAAGGTTTTACTGAAACAACTACATTCAATCTTTCTGGTAAACGTAACAAAGGACTAAGAGCACTCTATAATAAATTTGAGCGTGAACAATATAGTTTTGAGCTGGTAGAACCACCTTTTTCTGATGAATTACTAATGCAATTAAGGCAACTATCTACAGAATGGCTTAATGGACGTAAGGAAAAAGGATTCTCTCTTGGCTATTTTTATGAAGATTATATTCAATTAGCACCAGTTGCATTGATTAAGAACAGTGAAAAAAAGCTAGTTGCTTTTGCTTCAATAATGCCAAGTTATACAGATCAAACCATTTCGATTGACTTAATGCGACATACAAAAGATGCTCCAAAAGGCATAATGGATTATATGTTTGTGAACTTAATTGAGTGGTCTAAAAATAAAGATTTTACTTATTTTAATGTCGGTATGACTCCACTAGCAAATGTGGGACTATCCAAATATTCATTTACGAGTGAGAAAATAGCATCACAAATTTATCAATACGGGCAGTTTTTATATCATTTTCAAGGTTTAAGAAGTTTTAAAGAAAAATACGTTCATAAATGGACACCTAAGTTTCTTGCATATCATAAAAAAACTTCTTTACCAATTACAATGCTACAAATTACATCGCTTATATCTAGATCAAGAAAAAATTAAAAAAACAAGCTAGTTAATGAATACTACATTAGCTAGCTTGTTTTTTTACTTTATTACGAAATTGATTCAAAAGGAAGGTGTTCCACATTTGTTATTTATAATGCTTTTTGTCGTTTTTTTCTAAAAAGCCGTTGTATTAAAGATTATTGTTTAAGTCAGAATTAGAATATTACTTTTTTTAAGAAGTTGATTGGAACGGAAGGTTGCTCGACTCCTGTGGGAGTAGCGGGAAAGTTAAGACCCCGCAGGCGCATTGTGCCGAGGAGGCTCAACTCACGCCCCACGGAAAGCGAGCATCCTGGAGTGGAAATCAATACACTTCTGTCTCAGACAAAAAATACAAAATACAAATAAAACTTACTACTTGCAAAAAGAAATAATATGAATTATGATTGTGTCATATTAAATTGTGCACAATTAATATAAAGGATGTTGGGAAAATGAAAAAAGAAGAAATGTTATTACTTGAAAATCAGCTTTGTTTTTCTATTTATGCTTGTTCACGAGAAATTACAAAGCTTTATCGTCCAATGCTTGATGAAATTGGGATTACTTATCCGCAATACTTAGTTATGTTGTCATTATGGGAAAATGACAAGCAAACTGTTAAAGATTTAGGTGATTCCCTATTTTTAGATTCCGGTACGCTAACGCCTATGTTAAAACGAATGGAACAGGCAGGATTGATCATGAGACAACGTGATTCAATCGATGAAAGAAAAGTTTTTATCTCATTAACTGAAGATGGAAAAAAATTAAAAGAAGAAGCATATTGCATTCCCGAACAATTTTTTAAAGAAAGCAATGCCACTCAAGAAGAATTTTTATCACTGCTAAATCAAACAAAATCACTATTACAGAAAATCCATTCTGTAAATGAACATAAATAATAAATAGAATAACAAGGGAGAGATCATGATGGAACATTTATATACTGCAACAGCTACAGCTACTGGAGGAAGAGATGGTAGAGTTATATCATCTGACGAATTTGTTAACTTAGCACTTAAGCCACCAGTTGAATTAGGTGGACCTGGTGGTGCAACAAATCCTGAACAGCTTTTCGCTGCCGGCTATTCAGCTTGCTTTGACAGTGCTTTAAACCTAGTGGCACGTCAACAAAAAGTGAAATTAGAATCTACATCTGTAACTGCAAATGTAACAATTGGTAAAGATCCAGTAGATGGTGGTTTCAAATTAGCAACACAACTTGATGTAAAAGTGACAGGTGTACCAACTGAAGTAGCAGTTGAATTAGTCAAAGCAGCACATGGCGTTTGCCCATATTCAAAAGCAACTAAAGGAAATATGGAAGTACAACTAAGAGTAATCGGTTAATATAGGTAAAAGGCAAAAAGAGCAGGATAAACTAGGCCTTTCCCAGTTTCCACCTGCTCTTTTCTTTTATAGTTGTATGTCCAATGCATCATCAGTCGTGAAGAATTTCCTGTATGATAATAGTGTTGAACAAAAAACACTGATTGCAATTGAACCAATTAAGATACATTCAATTAATAATTGATATTTAATAGCATATAGCGGGCTAATCCCTGCAAAAATCATACCTGTCATTGAACCTGGTAATGTGACAATTCCAACCGTCTTAGCTCGATCAATTGAAGGAATGAGCGCAGCTTTAATTGAACTTTTAATAACGGAGTTTGAAGCTTGTTTTGTAGTTGCTCCTAAGCATAGTGCAGCTTCAATTTGATGTCTATTTGATATTATTTCAGCTCTAAGCCTCGTTAATGCTAAGCTATTAGCATTCATCGAAGTACTAATAATCATACTTGAAATTGGAATAACGTATTGGGCCTTTAATGCAATACTATTTGCCACTAAAACGACTCCTAGGGAAATAGTGACCCCTAATAATATACTAATAAACGAAATGAAAAATACTCCTTCTATTTGAAAGGACCTTTTACTAGATGTATAAGATCCAAATAGCGTCATGCAAAATAAAATCAAAATAACGACTAAAAAATGCTCTATACTCAGTACATATTCAAGGACATATCCCATAATCATTAACTGAATAACAGTCCGCACCGATGAAATGCCCAACTCTTTTTCAACACCTAGCTTTTGATAATATGATAGTCCTATGGCAATGACTATTAATAAAAAGGTCAGTGATACACCCGTAATTTGCAAATTGCCTTCCATAACATACTCCTTTTTTAAGCGATAGTTGAGAGAAAGTTTTTGCCAAATTCAGTACTTGGATTATCAAAGAATGCTTTTGTCGTACTTACTTCAACTAATCTTCCTTCAATTAACAACCCTACTCTATCTGCAATTTGTTGAACTAAATCCATATTATGTGTAACTAAAATAACCGTTTTTTTTTCTTCTCTTTTTAAATCTAATAAAAGTTGTTGAATATGTATTGTTGATTGTGGATCTAATGCCGATGTAATTTCATCGCATAATAATATGTTTGATTTCATCGCTAATGTTCTAGCAATTGAAACCCTTTGTTGCTGACCAATTGATAGTGATAAAGCATTTCGTTCCAACAGATTTGACTCAAGACCTACTTTATCTAACAGATTAGATGCTAAAACGAAGCCATCTTTTTTATGAATTTCACCACTAAATTGTAAACCTAATAAAATATTATCCTGAACAGTTCCTTCAAATAATGAAGGGCTTTGTAAGATCATCATTGCATTTTTTCGTAATTTTTGTGGTGAGACCGAGTAGATCGACTGTCCATTTAATAAAATCTCACCTTCTTTGATTTTTTGTAGTCGATTTAAAGTGCGAAGCAGCGTTGATTTACCTGATCCAGAAGTGCCAATCACACAAAATATTTCTCCTTCATTTATTTGAAAGGAAATATTTTTTAGTATTTGATTTCCATGAATATCAACACTTATGTTTTTAATATCATATACCACTTAAATCCCCCTTACATTAAACAAAAGGTGCCCTATTCAATGAAGGACACCTTTTGTTTCACTTTTTAAAGTATTTTTCGACCTCGGCCATGTGGAATACAAAGTGGTGTTCCAAACAATGGATCTTTAACGATATCACAGTTCATACAAAAAACATCACAAATTAATTCCTGATTTATGATCTTTTCAGGGTCACCCTCGGCATATACTTCACCATTTGAGATCGCAACTACGTTATGAGCATATCTGCATGCTAAATTAATATCATGTAGAACCATAACAATTGTGCGTTTTTCTTTTTCATTTAATTCATATAATAAATCTAGTATTTCAATCTGATGCGTTAGGTCAAGATAAGTAGTAGGCTCATCTAGTAAAATCGTGTCTGTATCTTGCGCTAAAGTCATAGCAATCCAAGCACGTTGACGTTGTCCACCAGAAAGTGAATCTACAAACTGATCTTTTAAATCAAACATATTCGTCATTTTTAAAGCATGGTTTACTTTTTCTTCATCTTCTTTAGACCATTGCTTTAACCAAGTTTGGTATGGGTATCTTCCTTGTTTTACTAATTGGAAGACAGTTAATCCTTCAGGTGCTACAGGACTTTGAGGTAATATAGACAAATTACGTGCAACTTCTTTTGTAGGACGTTTACTGATTTCTTTTCCATCCAGTAAAATTGTTCCACTTTTTGGTTGAAGTAATCTAGCAAGAGATCGAAGTAATGTAGATTTCCCACATCCGTTCGCACCTATTAGTACAGTTATCTTCCCTTTTGGTACTTCAAAGTTTAATTCATTTATAATCGTTTTATCATCATACGATAAGGTTAATTTATCAGTTACAATCGCATTAGTCATGCTATCACCTTTTTCCTGTTTTAAATAATAAATATATAAAATATGGCGCACCAATTACCGCTGTAAATACTCCCGCAGGAATCTGAATTGGTAGAAATACGGTTCTTCCAATTGTATCTGCAACTAATACCATTACTGCGCCGATCATGCCAGATAAAGGAATTAAGACGCCATAAGATGCACCTACAATTTTACGGGCAATATGAGGTGCAATGAGTCCGACAAAACCAATTGCTCCTGCAAATGAAACAGCTCCTGCTACTAAAGCTGTACTAATAAATAATAGAATTAGTCTATTTTTCTCGACTTGTACCCCTAAACTAGTAGAAACATCATCACCTAATTGTTGTGTATTTAAATTTCTAATAAATAATAATGCTAATAGAATAAATGCAATTGTCCAGAGAAGTAAAATCTTTACTTGTTCCCAATTTGCACCGTAAACGCTACCTGTTAGCCACATATTTGCTTCAGATGCTCTAAAAATTGGGCCAACAATCATAAAGAATGAAGTAATAGCCTGTGCAAGCGCAGAAAACCCTACACCTACCAATACTAAACGTAATGGTCTTAATTCCCCATTTTTATAAGCTAATCCATAAACAAAAATCAAACTAACAATAGCTCCAATAAAAGCTGCAAGTGGTAACCACTTAATACTAACAGTTAATTGATTTGTACGATCATCACTAAATATTGCTAAAAACAATACAACAGCTGCGCCTGCTCCACCTGTAATTCCTAAAATATCTGGTGAAGCTAAAGGATTTCTTACTAATCCTTGAAGTATCGCTCCAGCAATTGCTAATGAAAGACCTGCTAACATTGCAATGACAATTCTAGGCATACGAAAAGCTTGAATAAATAATTCATCTATTTTTTTCCCTTCTCCAAGGAGAACGGAAACAACTTTAGGAATGGAAATATATCGATCACCAAGCGTCAAACTAATTAAAAATGTACTCAATAATAGAATAAAAGTAATTAACAAAACGATTAATGAACGTTTATTAAGTAGATATGAAAAAAATCTATTACGTACTTTCATCATGTTCATTTAATCGTACCGCCTTTTCTTGCTAAATAGATAAAGAATGGAGCTCCGATAACAGCCGTTGTAATACCAACTGGCGTTTCTTCTGGCATTAATAAATAACGAGAAGCAATATCTGCTAATAATAATAATATTGCCCCAACCACACCAGTAAAAGGAATCATCCATCGATAATCATTTTTGACAAACATTCTAACAATTTGCGGAACAATAATACCTACTAGACCAATTGGACCAGCGACACTTACAGCTCCACCAGCAAGTACGATCACTAAAACTACTAAAGTAATTTTCAACATCGCTGTATTCTGACCTAATGCTTTAGATAAGTCCTCACCTAGCATAAAAGTATTAATTTTACTACCAAGTGCAAGTGAAATAACCCAAGCTACTACAATATATGGTAGAACCAATACTAATGAATCTAGTGAACGCCCTTGTACCGAACCAGCTAACCAAAATAATACTTGATCTAAAGCTACCTCATTTGTTACAAGTAACCCTTGAGTAATTGAACTAAACATGGCAGCAATTGATACACCTGCTAATGTAATTTTTAAAGGCGTTGCTCCATCTTTTCCAAGAGAGCTTAATCCAAATACAAATAATGAAGATAATGCTGCACCAATAAAAGACAACCAGATTGTAGCTGTCACTGATTGCAAATTAAAAAAAGTAATACTTAACACGATTAACATAGATGCACCAGCATTAATTCCAAGAACACTTGGAGATGCTAATGGATTTTTTGTTAAGACCTGCATGAATAAACCTGCAATCGCAAGACTCGCACCAACTACTGATGCAATGATTGCTCTCGGTATTCTAACATTTTGTATAATCAAGTGTTCATTCGAACCATTAAAATTGGTAAACGTATGAATTAAGTTTGTAAAACTAGTATCTGTATACCCTAGTAATATACTAGAAAAAAAGCAAACGACGAATAATAAAATACAAGCAATTAAAACGATCATTCTTGATCTAAAATGAATAAGCATACGCTATCTCCTACTATATCTATTCTCTTTTCTTAGTCTAAATGATATAAATTATCAAGTCAATGAGAAGCGTTTTCAATTTCTTATTGACTCCACTAAAATAGTAATCTATAATACGATTTGTCAATAAATGAAAATGGTTATCAACTAGAAGGAGAGTATAAACGTGAAAAAATTTAAATTTTCTTCAATGATTGCACTGTTAATTGCAGCTGTAATGGTATTAGGTGCATGTGGTTCAAAGAAAGATGAGAAAACATCTTCAAATGAAAGCAAAGCAAAAACAGTAACGATTAAACATGCAATGGGAACTACAAAAATTCCAGCAGATCCTAAAAAAGTAGTTATTTTAACAAACGAAGGAACTGAAGCTTTATTAGCATTAGGCGTTAAACCTGTAGGTGCTGTTCAATCTTGGACAGGTAAACCTTGGTATGATCATATTTCTAAAGATATGGATGGCGTAGAAGTAGTTGGTTTAGAAAGCGAAGTAAGCCTTGAAACAATCGCAGGCTTAGAGCCAGACTTAATTATTGGTAACAAAATGCGTCAAGAAAAAGTTTATGAGCAATTAAATGCTATTGCACCAACTGTAATGGCTGAAACTCTTCGTGGAGATTGGCAAGAAAACTTTAAATTCTATGCAAAAGTATTAAATAAAGAAGCGGAAGGCAAAAAAATCTTAGATGATTATGCTAAACGCGTTGAAGAAGTTAAAACTAATTTAGGCGATAAAGTAAACAACGAAATTTCTATGGTTCGTTTCATGGGTGCAGATGTACGTATTTATCACTTAGATACTTTCTCTGGTGTTGTTCTTAATCAGTTAGGCTTTAAACGTCCAGAGTCTCAAAATGTAAATGACTTTGCTGAAAAAGGTGTAACTAAAGAAAGAATTCCAGCAATGGATGGAGATTATATTTTCTACTTTACTTATGAAACTGATACTGAATCTGGTGCTAAATTCGAAAAAGAATTTACAGAAGATCCTTTATTCAAAAAATTAAATGCTTCTAAAAATGGTCATGTATACAAAGTTAACGATGTAATTTGGAACACTGCTGGTGGTATCAAAGCTGCTTACTTAATGTTAGATGATATCGAGAAGACTTTTTCAAAATAAATTCATTCATTAAAAAGGTTAGCCTAGCGGCTAACCTTTTTTGTATTTAAACATAGTACCATAAATTAAGTTTATTAATAGTTTGAAAGGGTTAGCCTAAATGGCTAACCCTTTCTTATATAATAAAAAAATGGGGGCGATATTAGTTTGTAATCTTTGCTAAAAACTCTTTCTTTAATTCGATTGCTTTAATTAAATTCGCCTTAATTGTTTGAAGCGTATTAACAGATACATCATAATCTTTTTCTTTTAATTTTCCCTTAAATGTTTCCCAATTGCTTTTTCGATCTTCCCAAAGTTTTTTTACTTCAGTAGAATACGCTTTATGTTCATTTTTAAGAGTAGTTAATTTAGATTTAATATCGTTTAACGCAACCTTCTTTTCTGCTTTTGTTTTATCTTTTGCAGATTGAATTAATTTTGCTTCTTTTTTAAGAGATTCTATTTTTAAGTGATATGCAGATTTTATTTGAGTATTTAATTGTGCTTTTTGTTCTCTTAAAGCTTTAATTTCTGCTTGTAGGTCTTTCAATTGTTGAGGCTTTTGTACTTTTGTTTGTTTTTGTTTTGCTTCGACTGATACATTTGTAGATGGTTTCACTTCATCAGCATGAACTGCTGAAACTCCTAATGACATTGCAAACATAAATGGAACGATGACTCTTTTCTTCATATTAAACCTCCAAATTGTTTTTACTATTATTCTTTCAAATGCGAGAGACTCATACTATGGTGCATGTTTTATCCAAACTTTTGTGTTTTTGCTTTCTTGTTGATGAATCAATTGGCAATTCTTGAAGTAATGATATAGGATAACTTGATCGATAAGAATCCCTCATTTGAAAGATAAATAAGAAAAAATAGCGATCTTAAAGTTTGTCTAGTTGTTTTATGTGTAGTTTATTCTTTTGATGTATGCTACTAAATTCTTATTCTAAAAGTAATATACTGTACGATTGTCACAACTAAGTAACAACAATCTGAAGTTCTTGTTAACAATTCCAATAATAATAAAAAAAACTCTTCTGGTGGAAGAGCCTTTTGGTCTGGTAAAAAGAAGTATGTTGATTTCCGCTTCAGGTTGCTCGCTTTCGGTGGGGCGAGAGCTGAGCCTCCTCGGCTTACGCCCGTGGGGTCTCAGCCTTCCCGCTAATCCCACAGGAGTCGAGCATCCTTCCGCTTCAATCAACTTCTTAGAATACTTTTCTTGATTCAAAAAAATTGGCTTCTTTTCTTTTCTTTTCTTTTCTTTTCTTTTCTCTGTTAAAGAAGTTGTTGATTTCCGCTTCAAGTTGCTCGTTTTCCACGGACTTGAGTTGAACCTCCTTGGTCCTCCTGTTGAATCTTAACTTTACGCTAATCCCATAGGCTACGTTCATCCTCCTACATCGATCAACTTCTCATTTTACTTTCTTCATGATCAGACCATATTTAGAATTCTTTTCACTACGTAGGCTAACAATCATTTTGACATCTCTTTAAAGTTTCTTGGGACAATATCTCTGTTGCTTTTTTTATATTGGATACATTGAAAAATACAATATCGTTTTCTCCTAGGTACATTGATTTGACTTGTACTTTACACCATAGGCTGCCGTAAAGTTGGTTAAATACGCCTGGAACTCCAGGAGGAATATTTAATAGAGCAATGATTGTTTCTTCTTTAAATGATACATTATGTGAATCGAGTGTTTTTCTTACTACATTGAGGTCTCTATTAGTCTCAGTTTCAGTGGTGCCTGCTACGATTCTGACAAAGTTTTTTTTATCGCGATTTTTTGTTGTCGTTAGAGCCAAAAGGTTAACAGAGTGTTTGGCAATATCATTCAAGATATTCGAAAGGGTTTGATCGCTTGCAGTAAAAGTAAATTGCGTTCTGTATTCAATTTCATAATTTAATTGTTGTGAATTACGATTATAAGAACGATTCATTTCGTGCACATCCTTATGTTTTGGTTTTATATTAAGATATGTGACAAATGAGTTATGGTATGGGTAATAGATAACCTACTATACTATTAATATAAACGAATACCTATAAAACAAAATTTTACATTTTTACTGTCCAAGTGTGATGGAGGTAGGATTTCAGTAAGTAAACAAAAAAGAGCTTTCTTCAATTGAAGTAGCTCTTTTACAATAATTATTCTGATTGGGAATTTTTCAGTTGTTTTCCTATTAATTTCTCCATTCACACTTCATACATAATTCGTTTTCTATTAACTCAGCAGTAATGCTTCCGTTCATTTTTTCCATTAGGCTTTTTGCAATCGGCAAGCCCAGTCCTGTACCTTTTCCGGTTCTTGTTTGGTCTGCTTTATAAAATCGATCAAACATATGATTTAAATCATGCTGACTTAATTGATTAACAGAATTGCGAATTGAAAATTGAACAGAATGGTCGAGCTTTTCTAGTTGAATAGTCACATTACCACTTGAGTGTCTTATGGCATTCAACAATAGGTTTTCAACAACGCGCTTGATGGCAGATGGGTCAGCCATCATATGTATTTCATTTTCTGGAATGATGATGACAGGCTCTATTTTCTTTTTATTAAACTCCTCGTAAAAAGCTAATAAAACTTCAGAAATTACATTATTTAATTTAAGTTTCTCAATTTTTATTGGATATTCTAATTGATCAATAATTGAGAGTTCAAAAAAATCTTCAAGTAAAACTTTTAATCTTAGCGCACTATGTTTAACGATATTCGTATATTCTTTTCTCTTTTCTGTTGATAAATCATCTGACTCTAGAAACTGAATATAACCTAATATTGAAGTCATAGGTGTTCGTATATCATGTGAAATGTAAGATATTGCTTGTTTTAATTCATTTTCAGATAAACGCTTCTCAGCACGTGCTCTTTTCGTTAAATCAATTTGATGATTTATTTCCACAGCAAGCTTTTCAATTTCATTTTCAAAATAGGTTAGGTCTATTTTTTTTTCAACTTTACTTTTGTTGATTTCATTTAATTGTTTCCTTGTTCGTTTAATTTCCTTTTTTAATAGAAAAAAACGGGTGAGAACAATCAGTAATACAATCATAACGAAAATTGTTACAAAAATCATTCGGCCACCCGCTTCCTTTCTTACTTGATTTCTTTTTTCCTAAAAATGAAACTTCCCAAAATACCTAAAACAATAAAAGTCAAAATAGGTATGAGAATTAGTGTAGTGAATTTAGTATGATCTAATTGATCTAGCTTATATATTTTCGGATATAACATAAAAACTGTATGATCAATAATCGTTTTTAAGCTAGTTATTTTAGAACTAATAAAATCTAAAATAGAATTTACTAAGGCAAAAAACATAATAAGCAATCCGATTGTTTTTCCACTGTCCGTGAAAATCGTTGCAATAATTGCCATAATAGAAGCAAATGCAGCTGCATAGAGTGTAACTACACCGAATGCTTTCAGTATGAATATCCAGTCCGTTGCTCCATTAAAATCGAAAAAGAGATTGACTGACGTAGTCATAAAGATTGGTAAAATTAACATAATAAAGATGCTACCAATTGAAAACATGATTAATTTCGCAAAATAGATTCGTAATCTACTATTTCCTGATGAAGCGATACTTTTCATCGTACCATTTGAATATTCACTCGTAATGAAGAATCCAGCGAAAATACATGGAATAAGCTTAACGATATCACTGTTAATACTTAAAACTTGATATAAAAAGAATTCACTTAAACTTAATTTAGAAACCGCTTCGTTTGATTGCATAGTTAATGGATACAATACCGAGAAAATGATCAAAATTAATGCTAATGTTCGAAATGAGCGATCTTTTTTTAATTTGTACCATTCAGTTTTCATAAGATTACCCACGATTTACACCACCAATTCGAGTTGTAAAATAAGCTTCCAAATCTTCACCCATCGGCATAAATTCTTCAATAATTAAGCCTTCTCCTGTTAGAGCTTTGGAAACCTCTCGTGCTTGATCTACATAATCAAATAACCTAATTGAACCATCTGGTAATACTTCATACTTTCGTGAAGACAAGATCTCCTCAATAACTGTTGCGGCTTTATTTGGATTATCAACCTTGATATGCAAGAAGTGTTTACATTTTTCATTCAGTTCACTAGTGGATAACTCTTCTAATAGTTCGCCCTCATGAATAATGCCATAATGAGTTGCTAATAAATGCAGTTCACTTAAAATATGACTCGAAATTAAAATGGTAATTCCATACTCTTGATTTAACTTTTTTAATAACTCACGAATTTCTACTACACCCATTGGGTCTAGTCCATTAATTGGTTCGTCTAATATTAAAAATTCAGGATCTCCTAGTAATGCGATTGCAAGACCCAGTCGTTGTTTCATTCCTAATGAGAAATTTTTCGCTTTCTTTTTACCTGTATCTTGTAAACCAACTAAGTTCAGTGTTTTTTCGATACAATCTTTACCAGGAATTCCTTTCAGTAGTCTATGAGCTTCTAAATTTTCAGATGCACTTAAGTGAGGATATAAAGCTGGGCCTTCGATGATTGTTCCGACTCTTTTTCTTGCTTCAGTTAGTCCACTCTCATTACTTTCTCCAAATAATTCAAATGACCCTGAAGTTGGATACGCAAGGCCAGTGATGATTCGAATTAAAGTTGACTTTCCAGCACCATTTTGCCCGATAAATCCATAAATTGATCCCTTTTTAATTGATAAATTAACTTTATTAAGTGCCATTTTATTCTGGTACTTTTTAGATAAATGATTAGTTTTTAGTACATACTCATTCAAAGTATTTCCTCCTTTGTTTACTTCTTACATTGTCTAAATAGAATGAAGATTTATTGATTCATTTAATTTAATCTTGATTATTTATAACTATAAGAAGGAAACCATAAGAAAGTATTAAGTTAAATCTTAAGAAAACCTTAAGTTTTCAGTTTGTACCCCATTCCCCAAATCGTTTCGATATACTCTTCATTCGGATTTGCTTTTGAAAGCTTACTTCTTATGTTACTCATATGAACATTAATCGTATTATCATCCCCATAGAATTCCTCATGCCAAACACTTTCAAACAAATTTGCTTTCGTAAAGACTTTCTTTGGAGAAGACATCAGTAGAAATAGAATCTCATATTCAAGAGCAGTTAATTTTAATTCGTAACCATTAATAGTCACTTCTTTTGAATCAATATTCATCACGAGATTCTTATGACTGATCTGATTGCTTACTGGAACATCCGACTTGCGTATAAATCTTCTCAAGCAAGCATCAATTCTTGCAGAAACTTCTTCTATATCAAAGGGTTTCGTAATATAGTCATCCGCGCCCGCCCTTAGAGCATCTATTTTAGTTTGTGTCTCAATCTTTGCAGAAATAATGATGACAGGGATTTCACTTTCTTTCCTTACCTTTTTAAGTAATTCCTCACCAGACAAACCAGGAAGCATTAAATCAAGTAGAATCAAATCCCACTTTTGATTTTCTAAATAAATCAGCGCCTCAGTCCCAGAGTATGCTGACTTAGGATAATAACCGTTTCTGCTAATAATATTACAAAGTAATTGATTAATATCTTCATCATCTTCAATTATTAAAATATTTATCACATCATTCATCTTTTTCATCCTCACAATTATGATTCATTGTAATTTGGGTTTTGTCTATGTTTTGAATAGATGCAGATTGTTTACAAATACCTTTTTTCTATATCTTCCTTATTTACATTCAAGTACAATCTCATTCACAAGCTCAACATTTTTCAATGATCCCGTTAGTTCAACAATAACTAAATTAGCTAATAATTGTCCAACTAAATTAATAACTTGATAATTACTACATACACAAAACCCCTAAAGCAATTTGCATTAGAGGTTAACAAAAAGAACATTTTATTCTTAAGATATGACGATGAAAAATTCAATACATTACAAATTGTCAGCTGTTAAACTTTTAAGAAATTCTTTATTATTCAAAATGGTATTTTCTAAGTTTTGGCGTATTAGCTTTAAAGTTTGATATGCACCTTTAATATTTTCATTTTCCATCTGTTTCTTATAATTCTCCCATAACTTTTTCCGTTCACTTTTCAACTGTTTATTGATAGAAATTGCTTCTTTATAAATACCAATTTTACTTTGAATTTTGTTTAATTTATCTTGATTGCTTTTTGAGTAATTGCTCTTCTCTAGCTCTTTTAATTGCTTAACTAATAACTGTTTTTTCTTTGGGTACAACTCTTTAATCTTTTGATTTAAAAGATCTTTTTCTTCATTTAGCTTTTTTACTTCTTGCTGTAAATTTTTAAGTTTGTTAGAGATGTTTCTACTAATCTCTTTACCATCGCTTAGTTCCTTATTGCCTGTAGCTGCTTCACTTGGAGTAGAAAAAAACATTATACTCCCAATTGAGATCATAACAAGTAAAAAATACTGCAATTTCCGCATAATTCACCTCTAGTATTATTTTAAATCGTTTGGAAATCCATCATCTTCTTGTTCAAATTCTAAATTATCAATTTCCTCAAGCATCTCACCCAGTTGTTCTTCAAAGGTCGTTTCTTCTGAAGCTTTTTCTTCGTTAGTGTTTTTTTCTTCAGTGAATGTTCGTTTTGAAGGTTTAGAATTATTTTTCTCATTATAATTGTTATCAATAAATGAACAACCAATTAATATAAAGAGCAATATCAACGGAATAATATACTTTTTCATTTTATCCTCCGTAATTCCTTACCCAAATTTTTACGGCCTTTTCTAGAAATCATTAGTTGATGTTTGTCATTTTAGGTAATTCAATCCAAAATGACACACCATCCTCTTCATTTTCAACCCCAACATTTGCTCGGATCATGATTGCTAGCTCTTTTACTATACTTAGACCTAAGCCTACATTTCCATTTGTTCGGTTTCTTGCTAAATCCGCTCGATAAAAACTTTCCCAAATGCTTTCTATTTCACTTTCAGGTATCATTTCACCACTATTAAAAACCGATATACGATATGTATTTTCTCTTTCTTTTACTGAAATTGTGATTTGTTTCTTTGCATTCACATGAGTTAATGCATTATTTATGTAATTACTCATGATTTGTACTAGTTTTATACGATCTGTCATAATTGGTTTTATATCGGTTTGTTCGTGCTGGAATACAATATGATTTTCATTAAATTGTGGAGAATATAATTTCATCATCTCATTTACTAACTGATTTAAATCCACTTCCTCGTAATGAACTTCCATCTTACTATTTTGTAATGTTGAAAGATTTAATAAATCGTAAACCATTTTCTCCATTTTGTTTGCTTCATCCATAATAATGTCGAGGTATTCTTGTTGTTCCTCCTCGGTTTGATTTACACCAACTTGTAATCCTTCAGTGTAACTTTGAATGATTGTAATAGGTGTTTTCAATTCATGGGAAACATTTGATATAAAGGTACGACGCTTTTTTTCAAACTTTACTTTTTCTTCTAGTTCATTCATTAATGTTTTATTTTTGATATTCAACTTTTCAATGAAATCTGAAATGATGTTACTTAATTCATTCATCGAATATCCAAGTTGCCCCAATTCATCCTTCCTATTGCGATTCCATTTTCTTGAAAAGGACAAACTTGTCATTTCTTTTGCCATACTACTAATTTCTAAAATTGGTTTTGTAAATGATTTAGCCATTATCAATCCAATGACTGTACCAACACATAAAAGTGCTAGACCGATATAAATTAAAAAATAATTGTATATCTCTACACTTTCATTAATAGCTGTAATTGGTGTACGTATGATTAAAATTTTATTTCGATCGAGCTTACTACCTACTAAAAGAAACTCTAAGTCTATACTTTTTAAGTTCGTTTTTGTGACATAAAAAGTAGTTTTCTTTAATTCACTTTTTAACCGATTCATACCATTTTCAGATACGTTCGGTTTATTTTGTAAATCCTCAAATTCATCTATTGAACGGAGCTTTTCCTTACTATCTCCCTTTAAAGTACTATATAAAGTGCTACCACTTAAAGAAAGAACTTCAATTGAAAAACCGTGAGATTTCTCTAAAGTATCAACAAATGAAATGAGCTGATCTTTATTTTTTTGTCCGTATAATACTTTTAATTCCTGGCTACTATTTTTAATTTTGATTGTCTTTTGATGAATATAAAATGTTTCTAAAAAGAACAGATTAATTAATAGGCCGATTCCGACTAAACTAATTATTAATAAAATAAATGTAAGTAATAGTTTTGAACGAATTGATTTCATTTATGAAACCTCAAAACGATAACCAACTCCGCGAACAGTGTGAATGTAGGATGAACAAGCTCCTAGTTTTATACGAAGTCTATTAATATGTGTGTCTAATGTTCGATCCTCACCATAGTATTCATAGCCCCAAACAGCAGATAAAATTTGTTCTCGCTCTAATGCTAATTTTTGATTTTTAATAAAATAATAGAGTAAATCAAATTCCTTCTGCGTCAGGATAACTTGTTGATCTTGTATGAATAATTTCCTTGCACTAAAGTCGATTTCTATATCTTTCGCTCGGAATATACTATGTTCATATTTACTAGATTCCGCTACTACTCTTTTTAGTAGAGCCTTCATTCTAGCAATTAGGATTAATGGTTTTACCGGCTTTGTAATATATTCATCCGCTCCAACCTGGAAGCCATACAATTCGTCATATTCCTCGCTTTTTGCAGTGATCATAATAATCGGTATGCTTGAGTGCTTTCGAATTTCTTTACATACTTCCCATCCATCTATTTTAGGCATCATCACATCTAATAGAATTAATTTCAGCTCATCTTGATTTGTTTTGAATAAGTTAATTGCCTCTTCACCATTTGCTGCTTCTATAACTTCAAACGACTCTCGCTTTAAAAAGTCTACAAGTACTCTTCGGATACGCTGTTCATCATCACAAAGTAATATTTTCACCACAGTGTTTCCCCCAATAAAGCTTTCTATTATCTATTTATATTATAAATTGCTAGATTATTAAATGAAAGAAAATTCAATCATTTCAGTATTATTAAGTGAACTTTGAAAGAAAAAAGACAGATAGCTATCTATCTGCCTTTTTAAAAGGAAGTATTTTTCATTCTAATTTTCATTTTAGCTTTTAATTGTTTCACTTCATTAACTCGTTAATCTCACTTTTTGTTCTCTTAAATTGAGCATCATGTGTTCTTGATCCCAATATTCATCATTTAGTTTTAAGCTGTCCGGTGTTACAGCAAATGTTTCGAAGCCCAATGTTTTATATAGTTTTTTAGCTGATGTATTACCTTCCACAACATTTAACATAATTTGTTCTAGCTCTAAGCTTTTAGCTAGATGAATGACTTCTTCGATCAGTCTATGTCCAGCACCCAACCTACGTGCTCTAGTTGATACATAAACTGACTCAATTTTTCCTTTATGTTCTGATTTCGTTTTTTCGAATGTTTTCAAAGTAGCGATTCCAATTAATTCACCATTATTTGTAAATGCTCCAAATGTATAATTGAAGTCTTTATCTAATATTTCAGCTTTATATTCTATTGGGTCATCTTGTTCAAGTATGTCATCCATCGTTGTACTAAATACTTCTGGATTTTTTTCTAAACCTTCTAGACGAATATTAAGATAGATTTCTGCATCTTCCTTTGTTAATAAACGTATTTTCATTTCTATCTCCTCCGTGTTGTATCCACATTTAAATTTTAACGAACTCAATGTAGGTTTTCAACGCTTTATGAGGTATGCTTCGACTGTCATATATTTGTAAAAAAGGCAGAAAAACGCCTGTATATCAGTATGTAAACAGAATTAAACTGTCTATTTTTCAGTACAAGCTGTTACAGAATTGTTAGCTTTGTCATACTCAACTTTACATTAGTAAGAAAAAATTATTGTTGATATTTACTATTAGCTGTTTTTGTGACTTGCTGCTATTTAACAAAAAAGAAATGTGTTAATTTCCACTCAGGGATGCTCTTGAGCTAAAATATGTGAGACTCCTAGTCAAAAAACACTGCATTCGAGACCCTTAATTAAGTTTATTAATTAGATAGACTCTTTCAGGTCTTCCAATCGTTCCATAGGCTAAATCAGCAAGTACCTTTCCTTCTGATACTAAGTACTCTAAATATCTTCTTGCAGTTGTGCGACTGACTCCAATTTCATGACTAACATGTTCTGCAGTCATTCCATTACTTTCCTCATGAATTGCTATTAAAACTTTTTCTAATGTAAGTTTATCTATTCCTTTTGGAAATTGACTTTGATCTTCGATGACGCCGATATTCTTCCCAATTAAACTATCAATCTCACCTTGAGTAATATAAGCACTTTTGGATTGTAAATTACTAACTTTCTTTGAATAATTCGCATATCTAATTAATGAATTTTTTAAGCGTTCAAAAATAACTGGTTTAATAATGAAGTCAAATACTCCGTAATGAATAGCTTGATTAACTGACTCTATTTCCTTAGAAGCGGTAATCATAATTACATTCGAAGTTGTTGAGTTGTCTTTTATCCATTTTAAAAAATCTAGTCCGTTCATATCTGGAAAATAAACATCTAGTATTACTAATTGTGGTTTTACGATTTCAAATAGCTCAACGGCTTCTTGATAATTAGTCGCAATACCTATTACGCTGAAACCATCAATTTTATCAATAAATCTCTGATGAATTTCCGCAATTCTACTATCATCCTCAACTATTAATACTTCTATTAAATTCTTTTTCATAGATTATGTTATTCTCCTTTTGTTGTTTTGGAATGGCAACAATAAAGGTTGTTCCTCCATTTTCATTAGAATGAAATGTAATCTGGCCATTTAATTTATGGAGTAATCTTTGAACTAGATGTAGTCCAATACCTGAATTTTTGTACTTCTTTTTTGTCGTAACACCATATAAAAATATATCTTCCACTAATTCTTCTGGGATTCCATTTCCATTATCATCTATTTCAATGATTAAATCCTGGCCAATGTCTGTAAGGAATAATGATACTTTCTTTTCTGGTTTGTTTGATTCAAGCACAGCATCAAATGCATTGTTAAGTAGATTCCCTATTATTGTTATTAAATCTTCGCGATTAACCTCTTTTGGCACATCCGCAAAACTACTATTATGATCTAACATGAAATCTACTTTTAACTCATTCGCTAAACTTATTTTCCCCATTAAAAGCCCTGCGATAACTGGATCAGAAATTTCTTCCATAATGAATTGAATGATATTTTGAGTTATATTGGACTCTTTTGAGATTAATTCAATTGCTTCTTGGTATGATTCAAGTTGCATCAAACCTAAAATTGTATGTAATTTATTTGAGTATTCATGAGACTGAGCTCTTAATCCTTCTGAATAAGCCTTTATTTGTGACAATTCATTCAGCACTTTATTCAATTCCGATTTTTCTCTAAAGGAAGTTACTGCACCAACAATATTACCGTCTACTCCAGAGATTGGAATACAGTTGATAATCACCATTTTTTCGTTAATTAGAAATTCTAAATCATATATTGCTTCTCCTGTTTCTACTACTTTTTTCAAATCAGAATTATGTAAAATGTCTTCTATTTTTAATCCTCTAAGTTTTATATTATTTGGAATAGAAAGTACTTTATGGGCATTTTCATTAACGACTGTAATTTCACAATTTTCATCTATCGCAATAATACCTTCATGAATAGATTCTAAGATGGCATGTTTTTCTTGATACATTCTTCCAATTTCTTTTGGTTCTAATCCGAAAATAGATTTTTTAATATTAAATGAGATTAGAAACGCTGCCGAAATACCAATTACTAATATAATTAAGCTATTAAATAACAACTTTTTATGAAACTTATTAGCTTCTTCTTCAATATCCTTAATTAAATAACCGACGGAAACTACACCTATTACATCTCCTTGAATGTTTATAATTGGTGATTTTCCTCTTAACGAAGGTCCAAGTGTACCGGTAGATTCTGATATGATTTCCTTACCTTTAAATACTTTCTCATTATCACCACCAACCATCCTTTTACCAATTAACATTGAATTGGGATGTGAATAACGAATTTCATTCCTGTTTCCAACAACGATAAATTCTGCTCTAACTTTTTTTCTTATTTTTTCTACAATCGGTTGAATCGTTACAGATGGATTTTCTTTCAAAAATGCAGTGCGTATTTCGGGCATATTTGCAACTGCTTGAGAGATTGCTAATGCTTTTAATCCTTTTTCGTGTTTTGCATTTTTTTGAAGCATTTCTTGTGATACTAATTCAAAAACACTGCTAATACATAAGATTAGAATTGATATAAAGATGATTAGTTTATAGTGTAAGCGCATAAAATTCTCCTTGTATTTTTATAATAATCAAAAAACTCCTTTTATTAAAGGAGTTTTTCTAGATATTTAATGCTAGTTATTTTATGCTTCTATATTTACTACAACACTTTTACCTTTTAATTTAATAATGATTGGAACTATAATCCACAAAGCTGCAACGACTAAAAATGAAGCTGAAATTGGATGTGTAATAAATATGCTATAGTCACCATTTGAAACTGTTAAAGCTCGTCTTAAGTTATTTTCAATCATCGGTCCTAACACTAAACCTAATACTAAAGGTGCAATTGGAAAATCATTTTTAGAAAGAAAATAACCAAAAATGCCACAAGCAATTAATAGTAGTAAGTCATTTACAGAAACTTGTACCGCATAAACCCCAAATATTGATATTGCGATAATGATCGGTAGTAAGTATTTTTTCGGTGTTTGAATAATCTTTGCAAATAATCTTACCAATGGCATGTTTAGTACTAATAACATAATATTACCGATAAACATACTTGCAATTAATCCCCATGCAACATCTGGGTGTTCTTCAAATAAAAGTGGTCCTGGTTGAATGTTATACATCATAAATGCACCCATTAATATCGCAGTCGTACCAGAGCCAGGAATTCCTAAAGTTAATAGTGGAATCATTGCTCCTCCAGATGCAGCATTATTAGCTGATTCAGGTGAGGCAACTCCTGCAATTGTACCAGTTCCAAACTTTTCAGGAGTTTTACTTAACTTTTTCTCAACAATATAAGCAAAAAATGAAGCCAATGTTGCACCTGCTCCGGGTAAAATACCGATAAAAAAACCTAACAATGAACCCCTAGCAATGGGAGCAGCACTTTCCTTTAGTTCCTCTTTTGAAGGTACTAAATTATTAATTTTTGCGATTTCTCCATCATCTACTTCATTTTCCAGAATCGTTTTAAATACTTCTCCAAGGGCAAATAACCCAACAGCAATTGTTAAAAATTCTAACCCTTGATATAACCAAGGAATATCATAAGTAAATCGTGAAACTCCAGAAACTGAATCGATACCAATCGTCGCAAGAAGTAACCCAACAATTGTCATAATCAATGCCTTAGTTATTGATTTACCTGCCAGGCCACTAACTGCACATAATCCTAAAAGCATTAATGAAAAATACTCTGCTGGTCCAAATTTTATAGCGACAGCCGACAAAGGTTTAGCAAGTAGTATTAATGCTACAAGTGTAACGACACCTGCAACAAATGAACCAATAGCTGCAATAGATAAAGCGCTACCAGCTCTTCCTTTTTTAGCCATCTGGTAACCATCTAATGTCGTAACAACAGATGACGATTCCCCAGGGGTGTTTAAAAGAATAGATGTGGTTGATCCACCATACATTGCACCATAATATACACCCGCAAGTAATATAATCGAACTAGTCGCTGCTTGTTCTGGTGCTAAAAAACCCGTTGCAGAAGCTGTTACAGGTATAAGAAGTGCTACTCCACTCATGGGTCCAATACCAGGCAAAACACCTACAGCTGTACCAATTAACACTCCGACAAAGGCGAATAATAAGTTATACCAAATAAATGCAGTTTCAAAACCTTGAGCTAAATATTGAATTGTACCCAATTGTTTGTCTCCCTTCTAGTCGTTTAAAACCAAATTGGCCATCCAGGTAATGTACCTTTCATAACATTAACAAATACAAAGTAAATAATGATTGAATATCCTAGAGAAATAGTAATTGACTTCAACCATTTCCCTCGTTCTAATGCTTGGAAACAAATCAATAAAAACAAAAATGAACTGATAATAAAACCAATTTTTTCAAGTAAAAGTGCATACATAATGGCTGAAACTAAGACAATTAAAAATCGTTTGTAATTAAATTGGATTGTATCTGCGTTTTCTTGTTTATAAAAAAATGTTTCGTAAAATAGACGACAACTCAATAAAGCCAGAATACAGCCAAGTATAAAAGGAAAGACATTTGGTCCTACAACACTTCCATATGCAGATGTAGCAATCCCCCGGCTTTCTATCATAAATGTTAGACCGATTATTAAAAATAAGATTGCTGCAATTCTATCAAACTTTTTATTCAATTAATTCACCTCTCTATTTAGATAGTAGAAGGAGAAAACTCTCCTTCCTCTCATCATTTATTTTTTCATTCCCAATACTTCTAATAAATTATTAACTTGTGTTTCTTGTTCTGCTAAGAACGTTTTAAAGTCTTCACCGTTTCTATATTCTGGCTGCCAGCCTTGAGTCTCTACTTCTGTTTTCCACTCATCTGTTTCTACTAATTTAGCAATTGTATTTTCCCAGAAAGTATATGCATCCTTAGACATTTTTTCTGGACCGAAAACGCCACGCCAAATGACAAACTCTGCATCAACTCCTTGTTCTTTAGCAGTTGGAACTTCTGATAAAACCTCTCCCCCAATGCGTTCAGGTGCTGTAACTGCAAGAATTTTCACTTTACCAGCTTTTACGAATTCAAGCGTACTTGAAATATCGGTAGAAATAACATCTGCATTTTTTCCTAGAAGAGCTGTTATTGCTTCAGAACCGCCATCATATGAAACGTATTTAATTTTAGTAGGATCAATACCATATTTGTAGGCTGGTAAGATTCCAATTAAATGATCCATTGATCCAGGAGCAGAACCACCTGCTAATGTCACTTTACTAGGGTCTTTTTTCATATCTTCTAAAAGCGATTTTAAATCTGTATATTTTGAATCATCCCTAACAACAATTGCACCGTAATCAATTGTTAACTGTGCTAAAGGAGTTGTATTTTTATAGCCATATGGACTGTTTCCCTCTTTTTTTAAGTTATTAATAATAATTGGAGGTGAGTTTACAAATAGTTTTTCATTATTAGCTTTATCCTTCGTAGCATACTCAGCCATAAATACTGCTCCGCCACCACCAGGCTTATTCTCCACTGTCATCGGTTCCTCTACAAGATTTGTTTCACTTAAAATTTTTACAAATGATCTAGATGTTAGGTCCCATCCTCCACCTGCCCCAGATGGTGCTACAACCGAAATTGCTCTTTCCGGATACGAAGATTTACTTCCTGAAGTTTCTTTCCCGCTATTACATGCTGCTAGACTTACAGTTAAAATAGATGACAATAATAATAAACTAGCTTTCTTACAATTCATTATTAATCCCCCTTCGTTTGTAAACGCTTACTTATAGAAGTATTATAGTTTAATAATTCAGAAAAATATTATTATGAACGTTAAAGATGTAAGTATCATTAAAACCATTTTGTTCATAAAAACCACAGTGATTTTAAATCAATACAAAGTACATATTAAATGGGAAGTGTTCTAATACTAGTGCTTTAGAACATCTTCTTTCCCTTCATTTTTTAGACATAAAAAAATACGAGACTGAATTTAATCAGCTCGTATTTTTCATTGATCGATTTATTTATGAATCCAAACCGCTCCAGCAGAATTATCTTTTGCTTCTCCAATTACTTGGAACTTTAAACCAAAGTTTGGAAGGTTTCTTCCTGCATCAGGAATTAACTCATTCATGTATTCGTTTGAATCATCGAATTTTGTTACTCCTGTTAATCCGTCATAATCGAAAATTCCACGAGATGGTGAGTTAATATACCATTCTGGAGATTTATCATAACTGAATGCAGCATCTGAAACTTGGTATCTAGTACTCTGTTCAACAGATTGTTGTCCATTTAGGTTACCAACAATTGCTGATGGATGAGCGTCAACTACACCTAAGAATCCTTCTCCTGGATGTACACCTACCCAGTTATCAGTATAGCTATCATCACCATACCAAACTACTAAACCAGTATTATACTTAACGCCGCGAGCAAATTCTAATGCTTTATCACTTCCAGCGTAATTTCTCCACTCTAAGTAGTAGTAATGTTTCTTGAAATCAGTTCCATTTGATACACTTGCACCATCTAATGTAAATGCTGGTGTACCTTCTGCTCCATCAGTAAATACTACTTGATCATTTACTGTTAACTTTGCTTCATCAAACGCAAAACCATTTGGAGCTAATCCGCCATCAGTTACATACTCAAATTGAACTTTTACATTTTTCCCTTTAAATGCAGATAAATCATATGATTTATCAACCCATAGGCCATTTGATGTTTCATATCCACCTGCTGTATTTTCATCACCAATTGTATCAATTGTCGCAAGTTTATTACCATTCTCGTCTAATACGTTAACATATAGATAGTCAAAATCAAATTCTACTTGATAGTTAGCTTTTAATGAGAAATTAGCACTTGTTGCGCCAGTTAAATTAAACACTGGTGAAGTCATTGTAGTGTGTAAGTCATCACCTTTTGAACTGTAGTAATATTTTGCACCAAATTGAGGTTGAATTTCACTCTTAACCTCTTTATCTGGTAAATTTACTTTAACAATTCCAGGATTATTTGATTTTGTTACACTTTGATCGATAAATGCAGCAATACCTTCTTTATCGATATCTTTATAATCTACTTCTGTCATGTTAGCCCAGTTCCCACCAATTGTTTTTTGGAAGAACTCTTTATTTTGTGGAGAAAAGCTTGTAGGTGTTGTTCCAGCAATTGCACCATTCCAACTACCACCACTCATAATAGACCAAGAAGCAATTGGCTCACCATCACCAGTATATTGCGTATCATATTCATCTGGTAATCCTAAATCATGACCGTATTCATGAGCAAACACACCTACAGCACCATCTTCTGGTTCAACTGTGTAATCATATGCTGCCATATATCCGCCCCAATAAGGAACAGAAGCTTGTGTTCCTGCAAAAGGAGTAACGCCATTTAATACCCAACGGTGTGACCAAATAGCATTATCACCTAATGCTCCGCCACCTGCTTCTTGTCCAACTCCAGCATGAATTACCATTAAGTGATCAACTAAACCATCTGGCTCATTTGTATTACCATCACCATCGATATCGTAAATATCTAGGTCATCATAATCAGCTAAATTCACTCCAGATTTAATTGCAGCTTTTAACGCATCTTTAATGAAGTCACGTGGACCTTTTGGATTTAAATTATCATGTCCAGTTGCACTATCATCACCATAATCAGCTGCATTGCCTGGAACTGTTAACCAATCAGTTACTGTACCTTTTACAGTGTAACTTCCACCAGATTGTTCTTCATAAAATTGTTTAAACGTTTTTACTTTTGAACCGTCAAATAATGTAAAGTCCTTATCTCCAAAAAGCATATTTTCATAGTGTGCTTTATTGAAGTCTGAAGAATACATATATCCTTCTTCTTGCTCAATACTATTATGTTTAAAATCTGCAAATTCTGCTAATACAACTAATACTTTATCTTCACGAACACCGCCATCGTATTTTGCTTGTTTAGCTGAATCTACTTTGACGATACCATTTTGCTTACCTTTTTTGTAATTTCCATGACCTTTAGCTAATTGCTTTAACAATTGGCTTTTACGTTTTTCTAACGTATTTTTTTGTTTTTCAGCAATTTCTGAACTATGATCATTCGTTGCTTTACTCTTTTCACCTTGTTTTTTCTTTATGTATGCTTTAACCTTGGCTTTAGCAGTTTCAGAACTGTCAGATGCCTTAATGACACCTCTGTCTTTTAAAGCTTTTTCTAAACGTTCTTCATCTACAATATTTAAATCTAAATACGGAGAATCTGCTACTTGCTGACTCTTTTCTTCAGTAGGGACCGCAGCTTTTGTCGTAAGTCCCGTTGAAAGAACAGAAAAACTTAATGCTGTGACTAGCGAAATACTTGATAAAACTTTCCAATACGATGGTTTCCTCATGATTTGCACCTCTATTCTGAATTTTCATAACAGTAAATAAATAGTACAAGCTACGTTCTCTCTCGACAATGAGTCTTTATTAACTATTTTTAAGTTAGTCAATAATCAATTCTCACTAAAATCTAATAATTTTTAAAAAAGGTAGAGGTAAATAGTCATATTATTTCGACAAATAGAAACACAAAAATATACTATGAAAATGGTGAAAATCAGATGATTACTCCTATTGATCAAAGCTTTTTTAATAAACCTACACTTCAACTGTCGAAAGATTTACTTGGTTGTCGTTTAGTACATTTAATGGATAATATTGTAATTTCTGGAAAGATTGTGGAAACAGAGGCTTATATGGGGCCTGTGGATCGTGCCGCGCACAGCTTTCAAAATCGCCGTACAAAACGGACTGAAATTATGTATCATGAGGCTGGGCTAATTTATACATACCAAATGCATACACATACTTTAATAAATATTGTAAGTGGAAATATAGATTGTCCTGAGGCAGTTCTGATCAGGGCTATTGAACCGATTGACGGAATAGATTATATGATTCAAATGAGGAATAACCAGCCTATTTCAAATTTAACAAATGGCCCAGGTAAATTAACAAAGGCTATGAATATTACAATGTCTTCTTATGGACAAAAAAGTTGGGAGCCACCAGTATTTATTGCGGAAGGAACCAAGCCGCACACTATTAGTTCGGGTCCCCGTATTGGCATTGAGAATACTGGAGAAGCAAGAGATTACCCTTGGAGATTTTGGATTACTGATAATCCATTTATTTCAAGGAAATAGTGAAACCATTCCCTGGAATCTTAAAAAATCACCAAGGCTACTAATTGAATGTTAATTAGTTGCCTTGATGATTTCGAATTGTTTTATCCTCAGAGAAGAACTCTTTTAAATTTAAGTTTCTTTTCATTTCATCATTCTCTATAACCTGTGGTAGCACTAATTATTTGTTCTTCTAATTCAAATCGGTATTCCTTTGTTTCATAATGACTCCACCCAAATCTTTTTTCCATATAATTAATTACTCTATTTTTATATTTATTCACAACATCGATTTGAAAATATAATGTCCCTGTACGTCTTATAAAAAAATCTACTGGTTTTACAATCATTTCATATTGAATTCCATACTCTAGCGGTAAAAATAATGTCAAAGGTAAATCATAGTTATCCTTTATATTTCTTAGTCCAATATCTAATATTTGGTCGATATTTGAACCGTACCTATTACTCAATTGCTCATATTCATGTTCATTTAAACCAATTGCAATGCCTACTGATTCAAATCTTTTTTTATAATATTGAAATCCTTTTGATCCCCCAACTTCTCCACCCGTGATGGGTAATTCTTTTGTTTGGCAATCCTTGTAGACATTATTTTTAGACATAAAAAATTCCTTCGAGATATGATCTACAACAGTTTCAGCCATTTTACGGTAACCGGTCAACTTTCCTCCAGCTATTGTGATTAATCCTGAATTTGAAAGCCAAATTTCATCTCTTCTAGATATTTCTGATGGATCCTTGCCTTTCTCATAAATAAGTGGTCTGACTCCTGCCCAACTTGATTCAATATCTTCTTCATGAAGTTGAATTGTTGGAAACATAAATCTGATGCAATTCAGAATATATCGTCGATCATCTAGACTTACTTTTGGATTTACTGGTTCTTTATCAAAAATTGTATCTGTTGTACCAACATATGTCTTTTTATCTCTTGGAATGGCAAATACCATTCGTCCATCCTCTGTATCAAAATAAACAGACTGATTCAGTGGGAATTTTTTATGGTCAATGACTATATGAACCCCTTTTGTTAAACGTAAATTTTTATCATTTTCGATTTTATCTTTTTCGCGTAATCGATCTACCCATGGTCCAGTTGCATTTACTACTTTTTTAGCTTTGATTGTAAAAGGAACTCTTGTTATACAATCGATCACTTTAACACCATTAACCAGACCATTTTCATAAGTAAAATTAGTCACTTGGACATAATTGATTGCCTTTGCACCATGCTCAACTGCCTTTTTAATGACTTCAATTGTTAATCGAGCATCATCTGTACGATATTCTACATAGTATCCCCCACCCTTTAACCCATCTTTTTTAATGAGTGGTTCTTTAGCAATAGCTAGATTTCTATTTAACATTTTTCGACGTTCTTTTTTATGCACTCCCGCTAAGTAATCATATAATCTTAAACCAATTGATGTACTAAATCTCCCAAATGTTCCACCTTTATAAATCGGTAAAAGCATCCATTCCGGTGTCGTTACATGAGGCCCATTTTCATACACAATCTCTCGTTCTTTTCCAACTTCTGCAACGATACTAAATTCAAACTGCTTTAAATAACGTAAACCACCATGCACAAGCTTGGTGGATCTACTTGAAGTACCTGAAGAAAAATCCTGCATTTCGACAAGGGCAGTGCTCATCCCCCGCGTCACTGCATCAAGTGCAATTCCGCATCCGGTTATTCCTCCTCCAATGATTAGTACATCAAATTCCATTTCAGCTAAATGTCTCTTTATACTTTTTCTACTAAAATATGAAAATTGCTCATTCATTATTTGAAACCTCACTTTAGTTATTTTTCTCGTTGAAATGATCTTGTAAGGAATAAACAATAAATGTGAGATATGTACTTTTTACGTCTCATTCTTTTAGCTTATTAGACTGAATAAAAGAACATGTGTGAAATACATGAAAATAATAAGATCATTTTTCTAGATTACTAAACTGTAAAAATGGACAAAAAAAACAGAAACATGTCATAACAAATGACTGTTTCTGTTTTTAAATGTATATTCTTATTTTCCTTTATTTCGAGTTATTACATCAAACACAACCGCAAGAACAAGAACAGCACCACGAATGATGTATTGGTAAGATATATCAATACCCATCAAATTCATACCACTTGTTAATGAAGCCATTACGAATGCACCGATGATTGTACCTGTAATTTTACCAACACCACCTGCTGCTGAAACACCACCAACATAAGCAGCTGCAATCGCATCTAACTCAAACATTGTACCTGCTTGTGGAGATGCAGATGCAAGTCTTGCTGTAAATAATACACCTGAAAGTGCTGCAAGCATACTCATAGATCCGAATACAATATAAGTGACTTTTTTAACACTAATCCCACTTAGTTCTGCAGCCTCTGGATTTCCACCTACTGCGTAAATGTGACGTCCTAAAGGTGTTCTAGTTGAAATGAAATGATAAATTATTACTACAATTAGCATTATAACAGCAGTCCAAGAAATTCCTTGGTACCCTGCAAGGATATAGCTAATATAGCCAATAATACCTGAGATAAATACTAATTTTAATACTTGCATTGGTACAGAAAGTACTTCAAATCCATAAGTTATGTTTACTTTTCTCTTTGTAAAATCACTCCAAATTAGAAGAATAATAGAAAGAGCGCCAACTATTAACGTTGATACGTGTAAACCATTCCAATTACCTAGACTCGGAATATAGCCATTTCCAATCGCTTTAAAGTTTTCGTCAGAGATGATAATTGTCCCTGTTTCAACAAGTGACATAAGTAAAAATCCCTTAAAAATTAGCATTCCTGCTAATGAAACAACGAATGAAGGAATTCCTAAATTGGCAACAAAAAATGCATTAATTAAACCAATAATTGCACCAATTACTAGTACTGCAACAATTGCTAACCAGACAGGTAAACCAAACTTTGTTAAAAACAGAGCAACTACTGCTCCAAGAAAACCTGCTACAAATCCTACTGAAAGATCAATGTGTCTAATAACAATGACCAGCGTCATCCCTACAGCAAGAACTGCAACATAACCCGTCATATTAATTAAATCACTTAAGTTACGAGATGACATAAATAATCCATCTGTATTAATTGTAAACACTAGCATAATTACTGCTAGAGCAATATACATTCCGTATTCACGAATGTTTTTCTTTAATAACATACCTGCTTCTTGAAAAAAATTCATATTATTCAACCTCTCCTAAATCGTAGCAAGGGCCATAACACTCTCTTGCGTTGCTTCTTCTCTTGACAATTCCCCAGTTATTTTACCTTCTGCCATTACATAAATTCGATCACTCATACCAAGGACTTCTGGAAGTTCAGAAGAAATCATGATAATACTCATACCTTGTTCAACCAATAGATTCATAAATGTATAGATTTCAAATTTTGCACCTACATCAATTCCACGTGTTGGTTCATCTAGAATCAGTACGTTTGGATTTGTGAACAACCATTTACTCAACGATACTTTTTGCTGATTACCACCACTCAATTTCCCTACAATTGAAGCAATGGAAGGTGCTTTAATATTTAACTTATTTAAATACTCATTTGCAACTACTATTTCTTCATGATGATTGATCACACTTTTTTTTGAAATCTTAAATAAATCCCGTAATTGAAATGTTATTTTTATATCTTGTTCGAGAATCAAACCATCGCCTTTTCGATCCTCAGTTACATAAGCTATACCTGCATTTATTGCATCTTTTGGATGAGTAAATCGCTTCATTTTACCTTGCACTAAAACCGAACCATCAAGTTTGAATTTTGTTGGATTACCAAAAATACTCTTTGCTAATTCTGTTCGACCAGAGCCCATCAATCCAGCAATACCAATTATTTCACCTTTTCGAACATTAAGGTTGATATTATGAAGAATCTTACGTCCAAGTTTTGGATTGTAAACATTCCAATCTTTTAATTCTAGTGCTGTCTCCCCAAACTTTTGATCTGGGCGTTTCGGATAAATATCATCAATTTCTCGACCAACCATGTGTTTGATGATTGTATTTTCACTAATTTCACCTTTATTCTTATCTAACGAACAAATTGTTTGCCCATCTCGAAGTACTGTAACAGTGTCCGCAACTGCAATAACTTCTTTCAGCTTATGTGAAATCATAATACAAGAAATCCCTTGATTCTTTAATTCTTCCATTAAGAATAGGAGATTTTCACTATCATCTTCATTTAACGCAGCAGTTGGCTCATCCAGAATTAATAATTTAACGTCTTTACTAAGTGCTTTGGCAATTTCAACAAGTTGCTGTTTACCAACACCTAATTCTTTAATTTGAACTTCTGGATTAACATCTAATTTAACTTTCTTTAACATTTCCATTGCTTTCACAATTGTTTCATTGAAATCAACAGTTATACCCTTTTTAATTTCATGTCCAATGAAGATGTTTTCAAATACAGAAAGCTCAGGAAATAGAGATAGCTCCTGATAGATGATCCCAATACCTTCTTTTTCACTATCACTTATTTTTGAAAACTTTTGTATTTCATCTCCGAAAACAATATCTCCTGCATATGTTCCAAACGGATAAATACCACTTAAAACTTTCATTAAGGTCGATTTACCTGCGCCATTTTCACCTACTAAGCAATGAATTTCACCTTTTTTGACTTTAAAATTTACATTACTTAAAGCTTTGACACCTGGAAATTCCTTTGAGATGTTTCTCATCTCTAATATAAATTCGCTCATATAATCCGTCTCCTGAGATTGCAAATTGATTCAGTAAAAAAATAATAGAATAACTAACAAAATAGTGACGGGAGGCACCATCACTATTTTGCCAGTTTAATATATTTCATCTAATTACTTTAGTCCTGTGAAATCAGAAGCTTGATAGTAACCAGAATCAATTAATGCACTATTAACACTATCTTGATCAACAACAATGATGTCAGTTTGTTTAGTTTTGATATCAGCCTTACCGTTGTTTGTTACACCTGCAGCATCAGGAGTTTGATCTTCTAAGATTGCAGTTGCAGTAGCAATTGCATCAGTAACTAAAGTACGAACATCTTTGAAAACAGTCATAGATTGTAATCCATCAATGATGTATTGTACAGAAGCTTTTTCAGCATCTTGACCAGAAATTACGAAAGAAGTAACATCTTTATCTGCTTTAAATGTATCTGCGATTGAACGAGCTGTTCCATCATTTGGAGCAAGTACTAATACATCACCTTTATCAGCTTTAGTAGCTTTTGTTAAGTTAGATGATGCTAATGTTTTTGCAACGTTGAAATCCCAGTTAGTTGTTACTTGACCGATGATTTTAGCTTGCTCATCGCGAGTTAATTCAGCTTTATCTTTTAATTTAACTGCTTCAGATGAATTCACAACTTTGAAAGTACCATCAGCAATTTTAGGTTGAAGTACACTCCAAGCACCTTGGAAGAATAAGAATGCGTTGTTATCACTTGCAGCACCAGCATAAAGGTTTAAAGGTTGACCTTTTTCACCAGAAGCATGATCTACAAGATATTGAGCTTGTGCAGCACCTACTGCAATGCTATCGAATGATACATAGTAATCAACTGCATCAGTATCTGTAATTAAACGATCATAAGAAATTACTTTAACACCAGCCGCTTTTGCTGCTTCTGCTGAAGCTGCAGCAGCCGCTCCATCTTGTGGACAGATAATTAATACTTTGATTCCTTTTGCAATTAAAGAATCAACATTTGCTTTTTCTTTTGCAGAATCACCTTGAGAGAATAAAATTTGAACTGAATAATCAGTATCTTTTAATGCGTCTTTAAAACGTGTTTCGTCTTGTGTCCAACGTGGCTCATCTTTAGTTGGTAAAACGATACCAATATCAACTTTGCCATCTTTATTTTTCTTACCAACATTAGAGCTATCATTCGAAGTAGAAGAAGAGCCACAGCCTGTTGCAAATACAGCAAATACTAAAAATGCTGAAAGTATTACAAAAATATTTTTTAACTTTCTCAAAACATTTCCCCCTTAATTTTTCTGTTTACGTTTACATAATTAAGGTATCATGTACTTGTTTGAAAACGCTTTACTATTTCCTTCACTCATTTGTCTATTACCTGTACTTATTTAACTAGAACGGAAAGCGTTTTCAAATCCAACTTTAAAACTAGCATTATTTTGACTTTTGAATAAATTTGTACAGAATTTTTAAGGTATATTTATCTAATCTAGATTAAAAAATTAAAAGATTAATAATGATCTAGACGATTTTTACTTTTATCAATTCGTAATTTGATCAAATAATTGCCATCATAAAAGAAGACCCATCCGCTAATACGAATTGGTCTGAATTTATATTCTATATATGTGTTAGTGAAAAATGTCTTATATCGTATCTCACAGGCAAAATAGATTTCAAACACATTATTAATCAACTCTAATTTCGTTTTTTATAATGCCATAAAAAATTTTTTTGAGTCTATTTCCGATTGAAACCCCTGCTATTTCAACGTTTTTTCAACTTGGTCATTTTATGTCCCTAGGGTGGAGAAAGTCCCTGGAGAAATGGTGAATCGGACGTGGTATAGTTGGCGTAGGAGGTGTTTCTCATGCAAATTTTAATCTGTAAAGAATGCGAAGAAACCATTGAATACGCGGAGTATAAAAAAATTATGAAAATCTATTCAACTTGTGAAACTTGCAAAAATGAAGCAACTACTTCAACAGCAAAATAGTATACATTTACACTAATAAACACGACAATTTTGATATTGACCTTAATAAAAAAACTAGTTTTTTTAGGGGTTTAACAAAATACTCATAAATACTTAATTGAAAATGATAAAAGGATCTTACATTGAAGATCCTTTTTGATTCTTATTGAACTGACCCATGCGAAAGCATAAGGCTTGTTTATCATTTTATTTCTAACAGTCTGTCTAACCATTCATTAATAAGGTTGTTAAATAATACTTCTTGCTCAATTTGCAAATTGTGTCCTGCTTTGTCTAATATTGCAAAAGTTGCACGTGGAAAATTGTTCAATAGATTAAATGCATCTTTATATCCAACGACTGAATCTTGTAACCCTAAAAGAAAAATACTCGGAGATTCAAACGATACTGAATCGACATCAAATTTGAAACCGTATCTTTTCTTTATTTTAGATAAGAATTGCTGGTCGGCAATCGAACAGCCACTTACTACCTCATTTTTATAGCGAAACCAAGTATTCTTATCTAATACAACATTATTCGAACGAAAATCGTTCCTCTCATCTTCACTTAACTTATTTATAAACTCTTCATCTTCAATTATAACAACATGCTCTGGTAATGACCTTTTTTCCATTTCTGGAATTATCATTGGGCAGATGAAGGCCACCCCTTCTACTTTATCTTTTCTTTTTGCTATAATTCCTCTTGATAAGTAACCTCCATATGATTCACCAACCAACAAGAATGATTGACCGGGTATAAGCGTATCGATAAAATTAATAACTACATCCAACATATCATCGGTACTGTTAACTCTTTTACTTCCTGCTGTTTCACCCATTCCTGGTAAGTCTAAATAGATTCTTTTATACTTTTCTCTTTTAGTGAAGATAGGTTCCATACACCCCTTCATTAATCTTGAATCTGGAGTAAAGCCATGAATCATTACTACAGGTTTTCCTTCTCCAATAATTTCAAAGTTTATTTCTAAATCATTAATTGGCAATTTAGGCACCTAAAAACCCTCACCTTCGATTATTAAAGTTCATATTTATTTTTTAATATTTCAATTAAGATTTGTATAGTACCTGTTTACTCCATAACATTTATATAACTGCAGGAAAGATTAGTTTTAAATTTATGCTTATGCTACCCAACGTTGTCCAACTATCACATGCGTTAGTTCAATTAAACTAATCTGTTTTATTTTTGAAGAATAGATTCCTTAATACATAATAAGTAATACCAATGCCGAACAAGATTATTAAAAACTTCAATGAAAAAGCCTCTTTTTTATTTAATATCCAATTCAATACAAAGAAAACAGCAATAAATATCATAGTATCTATTAATAATAGAAATGTCTTTTTCTCTTTCAAAATTGATATCACCTCATTTAATAAGATTCTATGTTAATGCAGATTCCACCTTTCTTATTCAAATCTATTCGCAGATTTCAATATAAAAAAACTGCCGAAGCAGCTCAATTGTATGGCTAAGGAATGCGTTATCCATAAAAGCTCACAAAAATAAAATAACTGTAAAGATAATGAAGATTTATTAAAAGCTACGTTTCCCTGCCCAAGCTCCTTGCATTTTACTTAGGAATACAATTTGCCCAATATGATATGCGTCATGCATTGCTAAACTCTTCAGTTCAAGCACTAATGAATGATCTTCTCCTGGGACCTGTCTATACAAATCTTCATGTTCTGATGTTGCTAATATTTTTTCAAGTTCACGATGAACATAAAAGTATTCTTGTTTTGTTTCCTTCCAATTTTCTAACGACGTTTCCGTAGGTAATCGAAATGTAGCGTTATTATTTTCTGCCTGTGGTTCATTTTCTGTTTCACCAAGAAATCGCAACAGAAATCTCTTTTCATAGAAAAGTAGATGACACATTAATTCCCAAATAGAATTCATTGTCCCATCTGCTGGTTTCCAAATTGCCTGTTCAAAAGTAATATTCTCTAGCACCTTTTCTAGAGGTGGAAACCAATCTTCTTTATCTAAGCAGCTTGCCCATTGTTGCAACAAAAGTGTCCTTGCATCCATATTTTAGTCCCTCCAATTTATAATAAAATGCGAAAAAAATCCTAATCTATAACTTTAATAAACTACTTTATTGATATATATTCCATTTTATTCGCTATCATTTAAATATTAACCTTTTCAATTTTCTTATTTATTCTTTTTCAAATTGTACAATACTGATAAATACATAAAAAAAGCAACCAATAGGCTGCTTTGGATCTTCAACTATCGCATGCGTTAATTGGATAAGAAATATATGATCTTATTTCAATTTTTTAATTGTTGAATAAAAAATCTTTTTGAAACTTGAATATAAAAAATCTCCTTCTGCAGGAGATTTTTTATTTCGTTTTATTTGTTAAAGATTTAGTGCTATTTGAAAAACTTATCCCTTTGAAACTAATCTAATTTTTTAATGACAATAGAAGCATTTACGTTCGCTTGGGTTCCTCCAATTACAGTTGCAAGCCCAATAGCTGCAGCAGAAGAATGATTTCTAAGAGTAAGCACATCAGCAGCTGAAAAAGCTATTATAGCTTGCCCGTTGTTTTGCTGAGTACCAGCACCTGAACCATAGATCGTGCCTGAAACCGGTAAGCCATTTACAAATAGTGCAAATTGGTTTGGTTCTGTACCCGAAACAGAGAAAGTAACTTCGTAAATCCCCGGAGTTATAATTGCAATTGGAGATGTATTAGGCGTATGCGTAATTCCACTTGTCATTATTCCATTTGAATCAAAAATGACATCTGCCTCTACTGCAACCGTCTGAGGAGTTAGATTGAAGATGTATGCGAACTCTGATAAGCCACCACCTGTTGCTCCTGTTGCTCCTGTTGCTCCAGGTGTGCCTGTTGGGCCCGTTGCTCCTTGGAGACCTGGTATTCCTTGGGTGCCTGCTGGGCCCGTTGCTCCTTGGGGACCTGGTGTTCCTTGTGAGCCTGCTGGGCCTGTTGGTCCTGGTATTCCTGCTGGACCTGCTGATCCTGTTGGACCTACTGGACCAGGTGTGCCTGCTGGGCCCGTTGCTCCTTGAGGACCTGGTGTTCCTGGTATTCCTTGGGGACCCGCTGGACCTGTTGGACCGGGTGCTCCTGGTATTCCCGCTGGGCCTGCTGATCCTGTTGGACCCGCTGGACCTGGAGTGCCTGCTGGGCCTGTTGCTCCTTGGGGACCTGGTGTTCCTGGTATTCCTTGGGGACCCGCTGGACCTGTTGGACCGGGCGCTCCTGGTATTCCCGCTGGGCCTGCTGATCCTGTTGGACCCACTGGACCGGGTGCTCCCCCTGGACCTGTCGCTCCTTGGGGGCCTGGTGTTCCTTGGGGACCTGCTGATCCTGTTGGACCTGGTATTCCTGCAGGACCTGCTGATCCTGTTGGACCTGCAGGACCTTGTGGACCTGTTGGGCCCATTGGTCCTACCGGTCCTCCCGATGGGCCAGTAGGACCAGTAATTCCAATTCCTGTAGAACCTGTTGGACCTACTAATCCCTGTGCACCAGTTGGACCTGCTGGACCTACTAATCCCTGTGTACCAGTTGGACCTGCTGGACCTACTAATCCCTGTGCACCAGTTGCTCCTGCTGGGCCTCTTCTTCCTCTTTCACCTTGTTCGCCTTCTTTACCTCTTTTACCTTCTTTACCTCTTTTACCTTCTTCACCTCTTTTACCTTGTGGGCCTGTTGCTCCCGTAACTCCTGGTGGACAGCAACAATGACATTCACATGGACTACAATCACACCTATTACATTTACATTTACATGGATCACAATGACATTGATCACATTTACATTTACACGGATCACAATGACATCTATCACATTTACATTTACACGGATTACAATGACATCTATCACATTTACATTTACACGGATTACAATGACATCTATCACATTTACATTTACACGGATTACAATGACATCTATCACATATACATTTACACGGATTACAATGACATTGTTCACATTTACATTTACACGGATTACAATGACATCTATCACATTTACATTTACACGGATTACAATAACATCGTTTA
>Ga0209676_1000491_pt1 | contig 63873 bp, 50 predicted proteins | sample AraplaCvi_mLB_r2_FD_184282 | JGI IMG/M metagenome (GOLD analysis project Ga0209676, IMG submission 184282) | Arabidopsis root microbial communities from North Carolina, USA - plate scrape MF_Cvi_mLB_r2 (SPAdes) (version 2) | ecosystem: Host-associated > Plants > Roots > Endosphere | place: USA... | reverse complement strand
TTGCCCCCGCCCGAAGAGTAATTTTCCTATATTTGCCCTTTAAACAATAAGGGGCTTTTTGCTCCGTTTAAGATCAAAATCGTTTTTGAATAGAATCGACCTCTGTTTCATTCGCTTAACCATTCACTTTTTATTTCTGATATGATGCTTCTGCAAGCACTTACTGACTCTACTGCGGCCGCACCCGTCGCTGAGCAGGGCCTTTCTGTAATCGATTTGCTCGCCAAAGGGGGGTGGGTAATGTTGCCACTCGGGTTGTTGTTCCTGGCCACGCTGTTTCTCATTATCGAACGTTTCCTGGGTATCGGCGCCAATGGTAAGATCGAGCCCCAATTCGTCGATAATGTAAAGGATTTTATTCAGCAGGGAAACTTGAAATCGGCTGAGTCGCTTTGCAGAAACCAGCGTAATGCAGCCGGCCGCATTCTCGAAAGGGCGATCGGCCGCATTGGTTACCCGATCAAAGACATTGAAACAACTATTGAAAATGCCAGCCAGATCGAGATCCAGCGCATGGAAGGGAACCTGCCTTACCTGGGGGTGATCGCGGGTATCGCGCCGATGCTCGGGTTCGTAGGTACGATTTCCGGTATCATCCGTATTTTCTACGATATCTCGATATCCAATGACTTTAACATCAGCACCATCGCAGGTGGTATGTATGAAAAAATGATCACTTCCGGTTCCGGTCTGATCATCGGTTTGATCGCCTACGCGGGTTACCACTTGCTGAACATGAAAATCGACCGTTTTGCATTGCGCCTGCAAATGGCCGCATCTGATTTTCTGGATGTGCTTTCAAAGCCGGTTGCTGCAAAATAGCTATTGATAACCAGGCAGGGTTTCAAAGTTGCCGGGTTTAAACCTCATTATAAATATGAAAATACGTCGGAAGAGCCGGTTTGCCCCGGAGGTGTTCACGCACTCGCTCAACGATATCATGTTCTTCCTGTTGCTGTTCTTTTTGATCATCTCCACGATGTCCAATCCGAACGTGATCAAATTGATGCTGCCTAAGGCGTCGGCGACGCAGCAGATGTATAAAAAGCAGATTACACTGTCGGTGGACGACAAGAAGGCTTACTTTATCGATAAGGAGCCCATCCCGTTTGATCGCCTGGAAGTGGAACTGCAAAATATTTTTGCCAATGTCGAAGAACGCACGGTGGTGCTGAGGGTAGATAAGAATCTCGCCGTGCAGGACCTCGTGGATGTGCTCGAAATCGGTGCCAAGAACGATATCAAAATGGTAATGGCTACGGCTAAATAAATCTTTGGGAAGAAAGGAAGAGGGAGGAAGGAGAAAGGAAAGGGCTTGAAGATCCAATCTTTAAGCCCTTTTTGCTTTTTATTGGTTGGATGCACTCTGATAGATCTGTTCTACGATGGATTGGAGAATAGCACCTTGCTCGCCATCGCAAATGTTGGCAGATTTGCCGTCGCAAAGATCCAGGAATGCGGTTGTGTTCTGCAGTTGAGCATCGATATCACCTAAATACGGAAAGCTGATATCGGCCAGTTCCCCCGCGATTTCGGTGTGTACCGACAGCGGGAATAATTTGGCACCGCCTTTTGTTCCGAAAACTTCCAGATTGATCGTTTCCTCTTGCTCCATATTCAGGGCAAATGTGGTAGATAATGCAATGCTGACATTCCCCGGAAACGACAGGTGTGCAAAACAGGCGTCTTCGACTTCGAATGCAGCAGGGTTCCAGGCCCCTTTCAGTCCTTTTCCACCGGTTTTGCCGATGAAATCGTATGTATTTGCCACAATGCGGGTGGGATGCTGGTAGCCTGTCAGGCCCAAAGCCAAATCGAGGATATGTACGCCAAGGTCGATCAATGCGCCGCCGCCCTGGATCGTCTTATTGGTGAAATTACCCCAGCCAGGAATGCCCCTTCGGCGTAGGTAGTTGGCCTTGATATGGTAAATATCACCCAGATTGCCGAGTGCATGATAGTTTCTCAGCGTCGTATATTCCGGCGCATGGCGGCGCTGGAAGTTGTAAGCCAGGGTTAATCCCTTCTTTTGGGCCAGATCGGCCATTTCGCGGGCTTCGCTGGCATGCATAGCAGGCGGTTTTTCACAAAATACATGACAGTCATTTTCAAGTGCCTGCATAGTGAAAGGGTAATGCAGGTTATTGGCCGTGCAGTTGATCACAATGTCCGGCTTGCCTTCGCTGCGGTACATTTCGTCGGGGCTGTCGTATGCAAACGGCACGCCGTGCTTGTCTGCGAGGGCCTGGGCCTTATGAATGTCGCGGCTGCATATCGATACGGCCTTCACGCGATCGGATAATTGGGCTAAGGCCGGAAGGTGGTTCTGGTCGGCAATATGCCCGCCGCCGATGATAGCGGCTTTCAGGATTGACATGAATAGGAAGAATAGGTTAATTACTCTTCCAAATATCCGCAATTTCTACTTTCCATTAATCGATGGGGGATAATTCAGGTACACACCACCATAATTGATGAACTTCTGCTTGCCGGACTTTTCATCGAAGTATCCATTTGACGTTGTTCTTGGTATGATGTTCCACGATTCTCCAACAGCAATATCCGTGGACTTTCCCCATTTCGACAAGTTAAGTGTCCCATTGAAAAAGGCATCCATCTCTTTTATGCTCGGAATCGGAAAGAAGCTGTTTGCCTTGAAATCCAAAAACCCCTGGCGTTTGTCCGGGTTTTCTTTGTCCAGTTTGAAATTGACTTCCAAAGTATATTCCATTTCAACGGGCTTGCCGTTTTGTATTGCCGGACTCCATTTCGGCATTTCGTTTACGACCCGTAGTGCTTCCTTATCGATGCCGTATCCAATGTTTTTCAGGCTTTTAGCATTGCGGATATCGCCATTTTTATCCACAGTAAAAGACACCAGCGCAATCGCCTCCACATTTATTTTGCGAGCGGCTTCCGGGTATTGCAGGTTTTGAAGAAGGTATTGCATCAATGCTTCGTTGCCGCCAGGAAATGAGGGGCGTTGCTCCGCTATTTTCATATCACCACTAGCCGGTGAAGAACTTGAAACAGCTGCAACAGTGTCGGCACCGTTTATCGGTCGACCGACAATTACCGGTCCGGTAATCTGGTTTACCGCCTTTTTGACGATCAGTCCAAGTTCCTGATTATTATCCGTCAGCTTAAATTCCTGTGTTTCATATGCAACGTGCGTGATAACGAGCCTGGAATTGGCCGGTACATTTTGCAGTTCAAACCGGCCATGGCGATCAGAGGTTGTGCCACGGGTCGTTCCTGCAATAATGATGGTTGCATCCTCGATTGCTCCATCTATCTCGTCGATAATGAGGCCTCTTACACGGATGGTCTTTTCAACCTCTCCTTTAACCTGGTCGATAGCCTGTATGGGCGACCGCGAAGCTGAGATGGCAACCGAGCATACGACAGCCGGCAGGATCATCAAGTATTTAACCAGTAGCCACTTCGAACTGCGTTTTTTGTAAATCATCTGAATCCGGCGTTTTAGCAATGATGAATTAAAAAAATGATTGGCAATGCCAATATCAGGGCTGCGCATCGCATAGGTGACCAGGAATGAAGCATAATCGTTCCGGTTTGGCACCGACTGATCTGCCAGGTATTCGTGGACGGTTTCTATCGAGCGCTTGTAAAGCCAGAGAACAGGGTTAATCCAGAAAGCTATTTTCAGTAGTTCGATCAAAAGGATATCCGCGGTATGCCATTGCCTGATATGCTCGTGCTCGTGCCGGATGATGGTGTCGGGGTTGTGGCGGTAGTCATGGGCACTTAGAAAAAGCCAGCGAAAGAATGAAAACGAACTCCCGTTCCGGCTACCGGTGCTTTCGGGCAGCATTACCAATGAATAGTTACCCATATCGATCCTTTCGCCTCGGCTGGCCATTTTGAAAAGCCAGAAAAGACTCGAAGCAAATTTCCAGGCCAGGATCAATGCGACCGCTATGTACAGTACGGATACCCAGCGCCAAATGCTAATGTCCGTTTGTGGTGTTTGGTTGGCGATTACGGCCACGGAGATCGTAGCTTTTTGGTAAACAGCCTCCGGCACGTAGATGGTCGAGACCGGCTCTGCAAAATGGATAGCAGGCAATGCAAATGCGATCAGTAACGTGCCCAGCAGGTAAAAGCGGTTCCAATAAAAGAAGGTATGCTTTCGAAGCAAAAGCCAATAGCAGGCATAAAAAAGTAACCAGTAGGCATTGACTTTCGCCAGATAGAGGAGCGTTTCCATGCAGGGCAGCGTTATTGAAGTTTGCTACTTGTTTTTGGAGTTGATCAAAATAACACCATTCGCACCTTTGGAACCGTAAATTTTCGTCGCGGATTCTCCTTTCAGGACGTTAATGCTTGAAATCGTATTGGGGTCAATGGTTTTGAACATCAATGGATCCAATTCTTCCCCATCAAGAATGTAAAGCGGCTGCGTTTCCGCTGTAAATGGGCCTGAGTTTCCGCGGATTGTGACTTTGGCGCCCGGGCCATCTTCTGTTTTAAGATCGTTCTGAGCCTCGAAAGTAACGGCTTGCAATATATTCTCATCCTTAATTTTTTGCGACACGGGTTTGAATCCGACGACTGTTGTCTCTTTATCGGTGCTCGTATCCTCGCCTTCTTCTGCCAGCTGGAAGTTGATAGGGACCGTAAATTTCACGCTAACGGCCTTGCCGCTCTGCTTGCCCGGGGTCCATTTAGGGAATTTGGAAATAACACGGACCGCCTCTTCGTCACAGCCGTAGCCGATACCTTTCAGAACTTTTACATCTTTGATATCTCCTTCCGACGTCACAACGAAATTGACAAAAACCTTGCCTTGTATACCGGCCCTCGATGCGGATGAAGGGTAATGGATTTTCCGGCCAAGAAACTTAAACATTTCTTCGTTGCCGCCGGGATACTCGGGCTGCTCTTCCACAACTGTGAAGATCCGTTCGTTATCCCCTGCTTTGGACTCGGTCTTCACTACTTCATTCTCCTTTGAAACCTGGCTCTCGCAGCCGGCGACCAAAAGTGCGCTGGTTCCGATCAGTGTCGCGGCCACCACGTAGGTGCCCAGCATCCATTTGGATGTGCGGTTCTTATAGATCATCTGAATACGGTTTTTTAATTGAGATGGTTTGAAAAAGTGGTTGGTCAGTGACGCGACAGGCGCATTAAGCGCGTACGCGACAAGGAACTGGGCATAATATTCACGGTTCGGGGCTTGCGCATCGGCTAGGTACTCGTGAATTTCTTGCAGCGACCGCTTGTACAACAGCAGCACCGGGTTGAACCAGAAAACGGTCCTAATGATTTCGACCAGAAGAATATCGAGGCTGTGCCGCTGTTCGGTATGCACCATTTCGTGTCGCAAAATGGCGTCGAAATGATTTTCATAATCATTGCGGTTGATGACGATCCATTTCAGGAATGAAAAGGAACCTACCTGGTTGGAGTCGATCAGGATCACTGTGCAATCTTCCAGCTCAATGCGCTCGCCTGAACCCAGGTACCGCACGAGTTGGGCGATGTTCCTCGCCAGTTGGGTAGCGGCTACGGCCAGTCCAGCGACGTAGATCACCGTCAGTACCTGCATCCAGGTCCACGCTTCTGGCTTTTCCGGCGCCTTGCCAATCACCGAGAATGCCGATACATTCACTTCGTATATCACGGGCAGTTCCGGTGCCGATGCGGGGTAGATGATCTCGGGCAACGCAAATGCGATTGACAGGGAGCCCAGCAGGTACCAGCGGTTCCATTGAAAGAATGTATGCTTGCGCAGCATCAGCCAGTAACAGAGGTATAGCAACACCCAGTAAAGGCTCACCTTGCCGATGTATATGAAATTTTCCATGGCTAACAGACGGTTTACTGGTCGTTTTTATGTTGGTTAATCAGCTTCATGATCTCGTCCAGGTCTTTGGTGTTGAGATCATTATCCTTTACAAAAAAGGAAACCAGGTTGGGAAGCGAATTGTCGAAGTAATTGACCATTAATTGCTTCATTTCGTGGCGTTTATATTCCTCCTCGGAAATGAGCGGATAGTATTCGTGTGTTTTGCCGTAGGCGTTGTAACCTACCACCTCTTTCTTTTCGAGGATGCGGATGATCGTCGATACGGTGTTGTAGGCCGGTTTGGGCTCCGGCATTTCGGCGAGGATGTCTTTTACAAATGCCTTTTTCAGCTGCCAGAGAATTCTCATGACCTCTTCCTCAGCCCTCGTCAGGTTACGGATTTCCATAATGTTTCTTTCTTTAAAATGGGTTATAAGTAATGGGTAATTCAAATGTATTACTATTTTGTTAGTTTCAAAACTATTTTATTAGTTATTATGAAAAAAATAAAAAGATACCATGTCGAAGTATAGTATCTATAATTGTAAGCTTTTGGAAATGAATGCGTTTTACTGGTTATTCACATTGTGCATGTATTGGCCAATGTTGCAACTGATGCCAGGGAGAATGTTTACGTCGCCGTCCCATTCTTGCGAAATCCAACTTTTACTGTCTACCACAATGACCCTCTCGCTTTCCGCAAAAAACCAGAGAACCTTCTCGACACCGAAATTGACTAGCTTAGTAGCTTTTAAGAAAACATATTCTTCTTGTTGCATATCGCCTAGCTCTACTTTGATGTCTAGTTCAATTATTATCTTGGGCGGTATCTGTACGTAATTTTCGTCAATTGTCAGTTTGCAACTTTCGAAAACCATGATATCGCCTGTAACGAGGTTTCTATCATTCATGAAAAGGGAGGGAGTGCTTGCAATCAGTAAATTTGATTCTTCTGCTAATCCTTCAAAAAGTATTTTGAGGAGATGACTTCTGATGATGGCGAGTGAAAATACGCGAGGGGAAGACTTGCGGCAATATGGCTTTCCGTCGATAATGTCGTAGATGAAGTCGCAGGGAATGTTTTCGGTTTCACTTTCGGGGAATAGAACCCCCGGTTTAATTGATGCGATCATAATTTTCAGGCTGGATTGTTCCATAAATAGGAGACAATCCCCGACAAGTGAATTAATTTCTTTTCATGTGGCGGTTCGGATCTTGCAAAAGGTATAAATGCAGAAAAGCAGCCGATTGCTCAGCTGCTTTTCCAAATTATATTTTCACCTAATGCTTACTCCACTACGCTCAACTTCACTGTGTTCGTCTTGCGCTGTCTTGAAACCGGCATGCTCAATGTGTTGATGAACACGTCGCCTTTCTGCAATTCGCCTTTTTCAACGAGGAAAGTTTTGATGTCCTCGATCAGGTCGTCGGTCGAAACGCCCTGGTCGCGGTCGTAATAGAATACCTTGGTACCCCAGTACAATGCGAGCTGGTTCATCAGCATTCTGTTCGATGTGAAGATCAGTAAGTTGGCTTTCGGACGGTGGTGCGACAGGCGGAAAGAAGTGTAGCCCGAACGGGTAATGCCGATGATCGCGGCAGCTTGTGTATCACGTGCCAGACGGCAAGCGCTCATTACAACGTTGTCGTTCAGTTTGTAGGCTCCCGGCGAGTCGTTTACGGCAGCATGATGTCTGAAATAGATGGCGTTGCTGTTTGCCTCCACTTTTTCAATGGTGCGACTCATACTTTCAACGGCCAGAATAGGGTATTTACCGGAGGCCGTTTCTGCCGAAAGCATTACCGCGTCAGCGCCGTCGAGTACCGAGTTTGCCACGTCGTTCAGCTCGGCGCGGGTTGCGCGGGGGCTTTCGATCATGGATTCCAGCATTTGGGTAGCCACGATTACAGGCTTGCCGGCACGATTACATTTTTCAACGATCATCTTCTGGATCATCGGAACTTCTTCCGCAGGAAGTTCAACCCCGAGGTCACCACGCGCTACCATAATAGCGTCAGTCGCGTCAATAATCTCGTCGATATTGAGAATAGCCTCGGGCTTCTCGATTTTCGCTACCACACGGGCAAATTTGCCTTTCTGAGCGATATATTCTTTTACTTTGGTTATTTCCTCAGCCGTGCGTACGAACGATAATGCGATCCATTCCACATTGTTTTCCAGACCGAAGTCGAGGTCTTCCCAGTCTTTCGGAGTAACCGAAGGCATAGAAACCTTGGTATTAGGCAGGTTAACACCCTTTTTCGATTTCAGGTAACCACCATAAATAACTTCTGTGATCACATCTGTACCTTCGATGCCTGTTACGAGTACTTCCAGTTTACCATCATCCATCAACACGCGGTCACCGATCTTCACATCATTGTACATTCCGTCGTAAGGCGTGCTCACTTTCTCGGCAGTACCGAGTACTTCTGTGTTGGAAAGGATCAGTTTTTTGCCTGATTCGATCAGAACACCGTCTTTTTCAGCCACCAGACCAATACGGATTTTAGGTCCTTGCAAATCTTGAAGAATCGCCAGGTTAAGGCCGTGCTCTTCGTTGATCTCGCGGATGTTGGTAAGTCTTTGCAGGTGGTCAGCGTGGGAGCCGTGGGAGAAGTTGAGACGGAACACGTTCACTCCTGCTTTGGCCAATGCATATAATGTTTCTTTCGATTCCGAGGTCGGGCCTACGGTTGCAACAATTCTGGTTTTTTTGGAAGACATAAAGTTAATGTGCAGTAAATGATGTTTTTATAAACAATCCACGTCGATCACAACCTGGATGCTTTTTAGCGTCTTGTCAGTCAGAGTGTCAATTACTTTTTCCTGTATAAATGACTTTGCCGCCTTAAAATTAATCTTTTCTCGTTCAAGTTTGATGAGAATATCGAACAAAAACTGATTTCTTACTCTTTCGACCAGTGGTGGCTGCGGCCCCAGAACCCTACTGGCACCCAAATGAGACGTCAGTTTTTCGGCCAGCACTTTCGCGGCTCTTGCGGCGGTCCCTTCGTCGATATGCTTTACGGTAACCTTGATGAGCCTCGTAAATGGCGGGTAACTAAACCGCTCGCGCTCCGCTATTTCGGTCTCGTACATCCCCTCGTAATCGTTATTGATGATCTTTTCGAGTAATGGCTGCGATGGATTAGCGGTTTGGATCAACACCTTCCCGGGCTTGTCGGCCCGCCTTCCCGCCCGCCCGCTCACCTGCGTAAGCATCTGGAACGCCCGTTCCGAAGCACGAAACTCGGGGAAGTGGATAATGCGATCGGCGTCGAAAATGCCCACCACACTTACATTGTCGAAATCGAGACCTTTGCTCACCATTTGCGTCCCTACCAGTATGTCGATGCCTCCTTCTTCGAATTCGGAAATGATCTGTTGATAGGCGTTTTTGGCGCGGGTTGTGTCGAGGTCCATGCGCTGGACACGCGCCTCGGGGTACATCACATTGATTTCCTCCTCAATTTTTTCAGTTCCGTACCCCATCGTTTTCACTTTGGGCGAGCCACAATGCGGGCAAGTCCGCGGCACTTCTTCCTTATGTCCGCAATAATGGCAGCGCAGCTCGCGGGCCTTCATGTGGTAGGTGAGGCTCACGTCGCAATTGGAGCATTCCGAAATCCAGTTGCATTCCTCGCATTGCAGATAAGGCGAATACCCCCGGCGATTCTGGAAGAGGATCGTCTGCTCCTTATTTTTAAGATTGTATTCCAAATGGTTGAGCAGGACGGACGAAAACTCGTTTTTCATCTGCTTCTGCCGCTTTTCCTTTTTGGTATCGATCAGTTCAAAGCGCGGTAATGCGGCATTGCCGAAACGCTGCTTCATTTCTACCAGCCCATACCGGCCGCTTTGTGCGTGGAAATAGCTTTCCAATGAAGGCGTCGCCGAACCGAGCAGCGTTTTGCCTTTGTGCATGTACGACATAATTACCGCCACGTCGCGTGCATTGTAACGCGGTGCCGGGTCATGCTGTTTGTACGAAGTTTCATGCTCTTCGTCCACGATAATTAAACCGAGGTTATCGAATGGCAGGAAAATGGCTGAGCGTACACCGACAACAAATTGAAATTTGCCGTCGAGAATGCCTTTCCAAACCTCTACTCGTTCATTATCGGAGAATTTAGAATGGTAAATGCCCATCACATCATCAAAAACTTTCCGAAGCCGGATCACAATCTGCGTCGTCAGTGCGATTTCAGGAAGGAGGAACAATACCTGCGTGCCGCTTTCGAGCGCCTGTTTGATCAGCTCAATATAAACTTCGGTTTTACCGCTTCCCGTAATGCCGTGCAGCAGCACCACTTCCTTCTCGCGGAAAAGCTCATGGATTTGTCGTGAAGCCTCTTTTTGGGTTTCAGTGAGTGTAATGATGCCCATATTGCCTGTTGGGATATCGTCGAAGCGGGAGACGAATATTTCGAACTGTTCGAAAATACCCTTTTTAATGAGCGTGTTCAGCGAAGCATCGGAGATGCTGTCGTCCTGGCTGAAAACCGACTTATCCAAACCTTTGTAATTCAAGTCCGGATTGTTGTAAACCGGAATAAAACTGAGGTATTTTAAAAGGATTTCCTGCTGCTTAGGCGTCTTGTCGAGGTCGGCCGCCAGCTTTGAAAGCGCTTCATTGGTGGTATAAGCTGCCGTCAGTCTGATTTTTTTCGCGACCTTCGGCTTGTAGCGCTCTTTTACTTCTTCATATAAAATCACCGCCCTTTTCCCGACCAGCGATTTGATAATTGAGGTTATATTGGCTTTTTGCAAAAGCCTTTCCACTTCCTCGTAGGAAAGCGTCTGATGCTTTTTTATTTCTTCCACAACGAGAATCTCCTGATCGGTCAGCAGGTCTTCATATTCAAATTCAGGATTCAACTGAATGCGCGACTGGCTGGTGATTTTCAAGCCTGCTGGCAACGCCACATTCATCACCTCGCCTATATTGCACAGGTAATATTCGGCTACCCAGGCAAAAAGATCGAGCTGCTGCTGGGTAACGATCGGTTGCTCGTCCAGCAATTCCAGAATATATTTCGCCTGGTATTTCACCGGCGGATTGGAATGCAGCTGGGCTACCACGGCCGTAATGACCCTTTTCTGACCAAACTGCACGATTACCCTCGCCCCAACCTTGATCAGCGAAGCCATTTCCCGCGGAACCCGGTACGTAAACAGGTTCGGAATCGGTACCGGAAGGATTAGGTCGGCAAATAAGGTTATTTCTTCCTCAAAAAGGGAGGTCATTGGTTCAATGCTTTAATTCGGGCGCAAGTTCGCAATTTGTGGTCAAGCAATCAATGAAACATCGAGGGTAGCGGCATTTGCCCAGTCGACCATCGCATTAAAAAGCCGTATCCGGCTGAATGACCCAATATCGCTTTCACGAATGTCGGCAGTTTCAATAATGCCTTGATCGAGCAATAATGCGCGTTGTGTGCCGGGCAGGAGCGGGCTCGCGGGCGTGAGCCAGCGGTCGTCGTCGAGGAATGCGACATTGCAAAAGTTGGAATCCGTAACGAGCCCCTTCCTGATGATCAATATTTCGTCCGCATCCCCGCGTTGCGCGTAGAGTGCATTTAGGGTGTCGCGGTCGTCGTACTTATACCGGTAGTCGATTTCATCGTGATAAACCCGTCTGATTTTGCGGATTTCACGGCGGGAATAAGGTTCCCATTTGATATTATCAACCGCTCTGTCATAGGCAATGCGGCATTTATGCATTGTGTCGTCGACGTGGTCGGGAACGGGCAGCAGTTTAGCTAAATCCCAGTTATCATCGTAACCCCATAATTCGCGGCGGGTTTTGTTCAGGCGTGCTTCGTGGTATGACAGGTTTTTCAATTGCCGGTGTTCGACGCAGATCGTTTCAAAGCACAGCATGCGGGGTGTGGCTAAATGGGAGATAAACTTTATCAATCACTTCCTGATATTCACTTTTTGCATTGCTCAATGCCGTAATTCCACCACCGCTTTTGAATACCAGTTGTTGATCCTGCTTTTCGATAAAACGGATCATGACCGCACTTTCAAAGTTTTCCCCATCAAAAAAGCCCATCACACCGGTGTAATAACCACGATTATATTGCTCGGCCTCCTGAATGATTTCCAGTGTACGAGGTTTCGGCGCACCGGTAATGGAACCGGCAGGGAGTAGTTTTTTCAAAAGATCACCATATTGGCCGTCGAAATCGGTCGGTAATGTGCCTGCAATTTCAGAACTCACCTGCAAAAGCGTTTTGTCGGAAGCCTGAATGCGATCGATATAACGATAGCGCTCCACCCAAACTTTTTCGGCCACCATGCTCATGTCATTTCTAATCAGATCGACGATCGTAGCGTGCTCGGCCGCTTCTTTGTAATCGGAAAGTATGACTTGTTCTGCATTTGGTACGGAGGCGTCGATGGTGCCTTTCATCGGGAACGAGGCAATGCGGTTGCCCTGGATACGCACGAAGATTTCGGGGGAGAAACAAACGAACCGATTTTTGAACAGCAGCCGGTAAGGCGCTTCACTATGCCGGAATATTTGTTCCAGCGTGAGGTTGGTCTCAACTGGTGTCGGTACCGAAAGGTTGACGAGGAAAGAGTTTCCTGCATTCAAATGATGCAGTACGCAGTCGAATTTGGGTTGATAATTCTTAAAAGCGAGCGGATGTTTATCGAACTGGATGTGCTCGGGAAGGTCATCATTGAACCCCGAAGCATCATTGGTAAAACCATTCAGATTGAAGAGAATCTCTTTCGAATCGATGTCGCTGAGCTTCCAGGCGAGCGGCTTTTGGAATTGGTAATCCACCAAAAAAAAGAACGGGGTTTTGGCTTTGCCCCATTCATTCAGTTTCTCCGTAAAATCCCCGGCCGCGTTTTCCAAGCTAAAAAGTGGTATTATCAGACTTCCTGAACAGTTAGCTAATTTACAAAGTTCAGAAACCAATAGCTAAATTAGAGGGTTAAAAGACTAAGGGCGGCCGCGAGCAAAAGGCCGTCAGCCATACAATGCACATTTACGACGCAATCATTATCGGCGGTGGCCCTTGCGGCCTCGCAATGGGTATAGAGCTGGCCAAAAGCGGCCTCGACTACCTGATCCTCGAAAAAGGAAATCTCACAGAATCTATCCGCCGGTACCCGCGACGGATGAAGTTTTTCTCCACCGCTGAAAATATCGAGATAGGCGGCATACCGTTTGCGATTTCGGATGTGAAGGCCAATCGTAATGAGGCTTTGCAGTATTATCGGAAGGTTGCCGGGTATTATCACCTGAATTTCAGGTTGTTTGTAGATGTGGATCGGACGGAAAAGCAAGCGGATGGTACTTTCCTAACCTATTCGAATGATGGTCAGGTGTTTCAATCCAAAAATGTGATCCTTGCGACGGGTTATTTCGATGTGCCGCGTATGTTGAATGTGCCGGGTGAGAACTTGCCGCACGTTTCGCATTATTATGATGAGCCGTTTAAATACTCTTACACCCATGTAGTGTTGGTAGGCGGGTCCAACTCCTCGGTGGAGGCTGCTTTGGAGCTATATCGCCACGACGCGAAGGTGACGATCGTGCATAAGGAAGCCGACTTCCGCACCAAAGTGAAGTACTGGCTCGTGCCGGATGTGAAAAACCGCGTGAAGGAAGGAAAGATCCATACACGTTTCAATTCGGTGACACGGGCGATCGAGCCAGGGCGACTTTTAATCGAAAACCTGGAAACGGGCGAACAGGAATGGCTACCGGCGGATTTCGTTTTTCTATTGGTAGGATACCTGCCCGACGAGCATTTGCTCGCACGCTGTGGCGTGACGCTCGACCCCGTTACGAAGGTGCCGGAATATGATAAGGAAACATTTGAAACCAATGTGCCGGGGCTGTATTTGTGCGGGACGGTATTAGCCGGTGTGTTTACAGAAAAGGTATTTATAGAAAATGGTCGTGAGCATGCGGCGGCGATCGCTGATCATTTGGCCGGGCGCGAAGTTCGGAAGGTGAATGAGTTGATTGATCGAATCTAGACTGCCACGAAGGCACGGCTGCGGCCGACCGTGAACGAACACGAAGCTCACTGATCGACTAATATCAATTTCTTCTTTTTCTTTTTAGACGAAATCTTCTCGATTTTGCCAATCAAACCATTGGCCCCGACGCCGTAACCTACATTTCCGGCGAAACTTAGGGAATGAAACCCTTCGGTACCGAGCGAAATCCAGCTTTTTCCACGGTCGAGGGAGACGCTGTTGCCGGAAGGGCCAGAGGCTACCAGCGCATAGTTGTCCGAGCGGATCTGCGTGTCGCCATTCCAGGTAGCGTTGGTTTTGTGGTAAATGGCTATCGATTCTTTCAGGCCGGTAGGCTTGGTCATGCCGGCTAGCGTCCAGGTAATGCCGCCGTCGGTAGTAAGGAGTACGTTTCGCGTCGAGTCAGTCGTCTTTTTGTAGTCTCCGCCTACGGCTATTCCATTCTTTTTAGACCAAAATCTCAAACCGAAAATACCGGCAGTCGGTCCGGCGGGTAATGGAGTGGAGGATACCTGCCAGCTTTGGCCGTAATCTTCCGTTCTGAAAACCCTGGCCATTTTGCTGCCGCCGGTGCCGATGAAGGCTACACCTTTGCCATTGGTGAGGACGGATGTACCGCTCGCCGCGAAGCACGCTTCACCGGGCTCGGCTATCGGGCGTTTGTCCAGCGGGAGTTCCTGCCAGCTGTTGCCACCGTCTTCGGTTGTAAGAATGAACAGTCTGCCCTGGGTCGGGTCACCGAGGCAAATGCCTTTATTTTTGTCCCAAAAGTCGATTCCATCCAGAAAAACCCCATTCTGTGTAGTTTGGTACACAAGCTTCCAGCTTTCTCCGCCGTCCTCTGTTTTGTAGATTTTCGCTTTGTCTTTTTCCGACTCACCGGCGCTCATCGCAATCGCAACCTGCTTATCGAATGCATGGATGTCGCGGAAGTCGAGCGAGTCGGCGCCGGAAACTTTGTAGGTAGTCCAGGTGTGCCCGCCATTGGTAGTCTTCAAAACAGTGCCTCGCGTGCCGCCGATCCAGCAAATAGTAGGCGATACCGCGTGTACTGCACGCATATGGATCTTCGTTTTGATATCAATGACCTTCCATTGCGCCATGCTTTTTCCCGCTGTAATCAGGAATACGGATAAAAGCAGGGGAGAGAAAATGCCGTTTATGGAAAATCGGCGCGCTGACTTGCGAAGTGGCACAGTATTTTGTTATTTTCAGTTCTAATGTTTTTATCAACACAAAATAGGGAATTCGTATGAACAAGAACCAAAAATTTTTGATTGGCTCGATCGGAGCACTGTTAACAGGCATCGCGATTGGCCTTTTGGTAGCTCCTAAAAACGGAAAAGAAACCCGCAAATTGATCAAAAATAAGGCAAATGACCTGGGTGGAAACGCTAAGGACAAATATGAGAAAAGCCTTGAAGAACTGTCGCACCTGGCAGACAAACTCAAAGACGGGTTCCTGAAAAACGTAAGCAGCGCAAAAGAAAAAGCAAATGGTGTGGCCGAGAATGTGAGCGAAAAAGCTCGCGGCGTAGTCAACAACAATGCTTAGTAACTCCGATATTCACGACATTGAAAGGGTTGTTTCCGATAACGAAGCGACCCTTTTTGCTGCCCGTAATCAGGGTATTTTAGCCACTACTTCGTTGATTACCTGGTTGATATCTTCGGTAAAGCTCTTCGTTTTTTCAGGGATGATACCGCTCGCTCCACCTTGCCAAACCATCCGGTTATTTGCAGCATCTACCAGGTCGATCACGATCGTTCCTTCGCGGTATTTGCCGGTTACTACCTCTTCACTTTTCCAGGAATAGCGCCGCTGGCCCATATAGCGCGGCAGGCCGTCGGTGCGGAAGTCTGTTTGCCGTGTTTGCAATTGCTCCTGCACATTCAATGCAATATTGATTTTCAGACTGGGGTCACGCGCCTCGTCGAGCCCGCGGGCTTGCAGGTTTTTGGCAATGGCTTGCTTGATAATGCCTACGTTTTTCTCAAAGTTTTGAGAAACCGTATCGCCCTTGGCCTCGATATCGTAAAAGCCATAAGTTGGGAAGTCGGAGAGCTTGAAGGAGTCTTCTTTTTTGACTTTCAGTAATTTATAGGATGGGCTGCACGCAGTAATCAGCAATAAAAGGCACAAAAAGGCCGGGGCATTTTTCATGACAGCGAATATTTAGGTTAAATCATCCGATTACGCTTCCCAATTCCTTGGCGGCTGCCATGCTGATGCCTTTGTAGAACATAAATTCCGTCATAATGGCATGTTGTTCCTCTTCCGTCTGCGCGTGTACCGCTTGTTGCAGGCAAACCTTCATCTTTTCTTCAATGAATGCTTTTTTCAGCCTGAGAATATTGTTGAATGCTGTTTTGTCTAGTACGTCCGTCTCAAATGGTACGTAAATCTCATACTTCTCCTGCCAAAGTTCGCTAAGCTCGTGTTTTTGAGTCAGCCATTCGATGGTCAGATTCCGGATATCCGTCTCGTGGTGTTGCAGGAAGTACTCAGTAGTCAGGACGTGGTTCCGGTTGAAATTTTCACGAAATAGGGTCAGCAAATGGCTGAATACGGGATCTTTCAGCTCGATTCCCTCAATTTGTCCCAATACATACTGACAAACCGTAATGGAAGGTTCCAACTCACGCGCGCCGTGCACGACGAGCAGGCGCACGAATGCTTCCTCCTGGTAATGCAGCTTCGTCCGTTGGAACGTTTCGGGTGCAGCTCCCTCCGGTTCGAACGGGTTAGCATCCGGCTCGCCCGCAAAGGGCCCGAAACCATCGCTGAACAGCGCGTCGAGGTCATCCGGCCCATCTGGTATGGACCGTTCCGGAGTTGCAAATTCCGGGCTGGCAAACCCTGACCCTGCATTATTTTGCCGGGGCTGCCGTTCGGTTGGTTTGGCAGTCTGCTGCTTTCGCATCAGCTTGTTGCCCTCGGTGATCAGCATTTGCTCGTCCACCCGCATCATTTCCGACGTACGGTGGAAAAACACCTGCCGTTTGATTGCATCGGGGATTTTGACGATGCTGTTGACGACTTCCTGGATCACCGCCGCCAACCTGAAAGGGTCGTTTCCGGCGTCCTGCAACAGGATCTCCGTTTTGAAAGTGATAAAGTCCTTCGAGGCTTTCTTCAAATGCGCTTTGAACGCTTCGGCGCCTACTCTGCGCACATAGCTGTCGGGATCTTCGTTATCGGGGAAAAGGACGACACTTACATTCAGGCCTTCTTCCAAAACAAGATCCAGACCGCGCAATGCAGCTTTAATACCCGCCATATCTCCATCATACAGGATGGTAATATTGGGTGTAAAACGGCCGATCAACCGGATTTGCTCGACCGTGAGCGACGTCCCGGACGAGGCGACGACGTTCTCTATCCCCGCCTGATGCAGGGAGATAACGTCCGTGTATCCTTCAACCAGGTAACAATGTTCGAGGCTGCGGATCGCGTTCTTCGCCTGATAAATGCCGTAAAGGACTTCGCTTTTATGGTAAACTTCCGTTTCGGGCGAGTTGAGGTATTTCGGCTGATTTTTATCAGACTTCAATATCCGCGCACCGAAGGCGATCGTCTTACCTGCAATATTGTGGATGGGGAAAATAACCCGGCCGCGGAAACGGTCGTACCCGGCCGTATGGCTGCCCTCCTTATGAATTAGCAGACCGGCTTTTTCAAGAATCTCCGCGGAGTACCCCTTTTCTAATGCTTCTTTGGAAAACGAATCCCAATTGTCGAGGCTGTAACCGAGCTCGAACTTCTTGCGGATTTCATTCGTAAAACCGCGTTCCCGGAAATAACTCAGACCGATCGCCTGGCCTTCCTCGCTGTTGTGGAGCTGGTGCTGGTAGTAATTTTTGGCATAATTGAGGATGATGTACAAACTCTCCCGCACATTTTGCCGGACCGTCTCTTCATCTGTGAGTTCTTCTTCCTCAATCTCAATATTATATTTGCCCGCCAGGTACCGTAGCGCCTCTCCATAGCCGATGCCGTCGATATCCATCACGAACTTGATGGAGTCGCCCGCAGCCCCGCAACCGAAGCATTTATAGATCTGCCTTACGGGGTTGACGTTGAAGGATGGCGTTTTCTCATTGTGAAAAGGGCAACAGGCTCCGTAATTAGCCCCTTTTTTCTTCAAGGACACGAAATCCCCTACCACTTCCACAATATCTGCGGCGTGCTTGATCCTCTCTACCGTTTCGGGGTTAATGCGCATAATTTTCTAAATGTTCAGTTCACGCGGTCGCGCAGCTTCACCGGATTTTTCTTCTTATCCAGCCTCATATTGAGTAATTCCACGAAGAACGAGAATGCCATCGCGAAATAGGCGTAGCCTTTCGGGATTTCGTAGTGGAATGCCTCTGCCACGAGCAGCGTGCCAATCATCAACAAAAATGACAGCGCTAAAATTTTGATGGAAGGGTGATTATTTACAAAATCCCCGATTTTAGCCGCAAAAGCGATCATAATGAATGTCGATGCGATGACGGCGATAATCATAATCGGGACCTCTTTCACCAAACCGACTGCAGTAAGCACCGAGTCGAACGAGAAGATAATGTTCAGCAAAGCGATCTGCACCAGCGCACTGCCGAATGACATGGATTTTTTACCCGAAATATCACCTGATGGAAGGTCCTCCGGCTCGCCTTCGAGCTTGTGGTGAATTTCCTTGGTGGTGCTATAAAGCAAAAAAAGTCCGCCGCCGAGCAGGATAAGATCGCGTCCGCTAAAACCATGGCCAAACAAGGTCAGAACATCTTCTTTGAGGCCGATAACCCACGAAATGGCAAACAAAAGTGCGATCCGTAGCACCAGTGCGATGAGCAAGCCATTGTTTTGTGCTTTTTTTCTTTGGCTGACAGGCAGTTTGCCCGAAACGATTGTGATGAAAATTACGTTGTCAATGCCAAGGACGACTTCCAGTAATGTTAATGTGAGTAAACTGATGAGTGCGTCGGTGGTAAAAAGTGATTCCATGAATGAGTTGGTGAGTGTTAATTGTACGAAAGTAATCAGGCAGAGTAGTTTGAGCAATAATTACGCCAATTTTCCGTAATTTTGAGGTGTAGGACAATCCGCCAGAAAATTTTTAAGGAAATGTCCATTATTTTCTGATTAGAATTTAGAAATTCGCATCCTAAAGTTTTTTTCTGATTACTTTAGTTTGTTATTTTGCGGTATTGAAATTCAATTCGAAATTTATCTGAGCGATATATAGATATTAAAAATATAGTGTGTGTATAGTGTGAAACAGGGCATGGAAATTTTTCTATGCCTTTGTTTTTTATAGACTGTTTATCAGTTAATTAGTACTACTCCCGCGTGATCTCGCGATACAATTCAACTAGCTTTACTACTACATCAGGAGCCTCGTAAGGCAAGGTAATCCGTCGTCTCGCTTCTTCCAGTTTTGCCGTTAAATCGGTTTTCGAAAGGTCTTTAAAAACGCTGCAAAATGGCGGCCTCTGCACCGCCGCAGATGCCATAACCGGTATTCCCAATTCACGTGCCTCGTGGACCGATAAGGATACGCCATCGGTAGTAGTATTTCGGATGAATGCTTCGGAAAGCAATAGAATACTTTTGAAGTCGTGTAAGTGGTTGATAAAAAATATGTTGCTTGGAATGTGCGGGATGCGTTGCTGGATGTACGATCGGTAATTGCCGGATGGGTCTGATACGAGCAGTTGGTACTCCGGATAACGTGTGAAGCAGTTGATCATTTCTGAAATGCCGTAGATCTCCCGGCCGCTTTTATCAAATGTAATATTCCATGCATTCGTGCAGAATGTCGCGCGGTAGTACTTGCGACGGGAGGTTAGTATTGCCCGCAAGGGGGCGGCCAGGGGTAGTATTTCCGGGTCGGCGATGTAAGTGGAGATTTCGCGTGAGCGTGGGTTGCAGGGTAGCGCCTGCAACAAGCTTGCGTGCTCCTGAACAATGGGTACGTGCGCGAGGCGTGCGGATAACTTTACGGCCCAGTTCCCGAGCGCCGGGTATCTGGCCCATCGCCCGTGATAGGTAATAATTAGTTTCTTACCCGTAAGCCGACAGAACACGGCCAATACTGCCTGCGCCATGGGGTTCGAAAAATGGATATGGATGATGCCATGTGTGGCTATTTTAAAGAAGATTTTGAAAATGGAGGTCTTCCCGTAGTCGCAAAAATCGAAGTCAAATCTCCGCTGCCGCAGACATCGTGTAAGCCGTTGTACATGCATGCTCACGCCTCCGATCGGTGGCGGCGTTTTTCCTATAATCAGAAGTTTAGCCATGAGCGGTTGGACCAGGATAGTTTCCGATGCTTTTGGAATAACAATAAATGCAGATAAGCAGGACTGGTGCGACGCAGTTGATTGTGAGGCTTTTGGCGGGGATAATTACAAATGCATATCCCACCGAATGCACAAATACCAGGTAGACGCTCAGTGCCACGAGCAGTATCCGGCATGGAGGCGAAGTGGTTTTGAACAGGCCATAGCCTAACGCCGCAAACAACCCATACAGATACAATATTCCGATCAGCCCGTGCTCAGCCAGAATGGTAAAAAACATTGAATGCGCTTCGCGGTAGCCGGGGCCGAGCATTTCGAAACTCCCCGTGCCATGCCCGTAAATCGGACTTTCGAGAAACAGCTCGTATGCCAGCCGCTGGATTTCTGCCCTTCCACTCGCCTCCTGAATGTTCCGTAGCGACGGCCCGACAGTCCGGAAATCCGCAAAACGCAGTTGCCATGAATACGCCAGATCCGGATTGATGAACGTGACCAGACTATCGAAACCTACGCTGAGTATAGCGGCAGGCACCATAAGCCACAGCATTTGCTTCCAATTACTCACAATCCATATTGAAGCGACGAGATAGGGCAGCACAATAAAGACTGCCCCGCGCGAAAAGGATAGTATGACTACGAGGAGAAAAAGGAGAATCAACAACGGTGCTGCCAGCCAGGAGCATGCTGAGCGCATTGCATAACCTATGGCAAAAGGCCAGAGGAGTATGAAATAGGCCATCGTTATATTGGTGTCCGAAATGTTCCGGGTTACCAGCAGGTTGCTGGCGCCTTTGTATTGTGCGCCGAAATACACCAAGCCAAATGTCCCTAGTGCCAGCAGAATGAAAGTAAGGCAAAGCGACCGTTCCAGGGTAGCGGGAAATGAGGGATGCTGCGAAAGGATGCTCAGGTAAAGAAAATACAGGGGAATGGTGACGAGAAACAATGTGAATGCGCCGGTGATAATCCCTGCAAGGTTAGGGGAAATGGCGATGGCCAGGAAATTGAATGCAACCCATGATGCGATCAGGCTTTTTTCAATATCGGAGAGATCCGTTTTGAAACGGACTAGTACAGAAAGCATATAAAAATCTCCCAATAGGAAAGGAAGTAGACGCCACAGCGAGTTAGCACCGGCCGGGAAGTCGTATTTCTGAAACAGATGTAAAAACTGGCTCAGAACGGGCATGCTTAGTACATAAAATGCCTTGTGTGCCGACGGGATGATCAGTACGGCAACACAATACGTATAGAACCGAAAACGAATATGGTTTGAAATGTGCTTCCTCCGAAAATATGCAGTGAGTCGAAAAGCAACAGGATGAGCCAGGTAATGCCAACGGATAGCACGCCCATGCTGCCCGCCGCGATGATCAGCCTTAGCCATTCCCGGATGTATTGAGTGGTCAACCGCACGCAATCAGACGTGGTGTGATGAATCACCTGTTTTAGCGCATTGCTGAGGTTGCCGGGAACATTGGGGCCTAGTAATATTTCATCCAGCTTCTCAAACAGCTCCCGACGATGGTAAACCGTTTGTGCTTTCAGGCAATCCGGTAGCAGCTGTTGATGGGAGTAGTCATAAAACCGTCTTACCGATTTTGCGTAGTGCACGCCCTCATGCGCGTCGTATGCAATACTGATACAAGGTTTGTCGCAAGCAAATGCATCCAGCAGCATGGTAGACGCGACTTGCACGCATACCGCACATGTTACCAACTGCGAATGGAGCGTTTCGAGGAAATCGGCGGGAGGTATTTGACTTTGACCAAACGGTTGGAAAAAGCGAACGTTCTGAATGCTCGTGAAACCATCGTACCGCCTCGGATCGTCACCAGGATGGCATCTTACCAGAATCATGATATCAGGGCGATTTTGCACGTAGTCGATAAGGTCGCGTATAATGTAGTTCTGACAAGCGTGGTGTTTGACGGCACCTGTCGCGAAAAGGATAGTCCGCGTCGGTAGGCGGGAGTCCGGGCTATCGGCCAGGTGATGGCGTCGATCCGGTAGGTTCCGGAAATAGGTGTCAAACCTTGGAATGCCGGTAATGCGCACGAGGGTATGATCTTTCAAAGACGTGTAGAACCGATTGTATTCGAGGGCGACCTGTTTATTCCAGACCAGCACCATGCCTGATTTAGAATTGATGACGCCTTTTGAAGTCAGATTGTCCCAACTGACGATGATCGATATGCTGGGGATTCCATGAACGCTAAGCGAATTAGTGACAGTACTCTCGCGCAGATCGAGGGGAGAAGTTGAAATCACTGCCTGGATGCGATATTTGGCGACCAACGTGCCGATACCCGGCAACGTTGTGCGGCGAATGAGCGAGTTTCTGGTGAATTTTAATAGCGTTCCAGTCAGAAATATGAGTATAGGGCTCTTTTGAGAAAGAGAGAAAAGCCGATGCGCGAACGGGCTCCATTCCATGAGTTTGATGCGGATAGTGGCCAGATTATAATGATGCCCGAAAAGCAGCATCTGGATGCTCCGTACCCATTTCAAAGGCTTTGAAACTGTCGGAAGCGGCGATGGAAGCAGGTTCATATTTAACCGGAAATGCCTGTTGAATCGCTCGATGTCAGCGGCTGTCAGTAAATCCGACATGACGGAAATCCGGTAATGTTCTGCAAGTTCGCCGATCAACCCGGAATGAATTACGTTGATCATCGCAAACGGATTGGTAATCAGTACGAGAATATGTTTTTGGTTTGCTCCTTCCATTGTTGAACAAGGTTTTCTGCCCGTGCCCAATCGGCAGGCGTGTCGATATTGATTCCAAATGCGTGGTTATTCAGCCAGGCTGCTGCATTACCGCCGGTAATCAGTCCTTCGCGGATGAGTGGCGTGCGCGTGATGTAAATTTCGCCGTCGCGGTGATAGGTCGCGGGGAGGTCTTGTCGTCGGGTGAATGTGTGGCGTTCGACGACTTTTTCAGGCCCGTTTTGTCCGAAAGCGTATGCCCAGTGGGGATTGAATGCGTCTGGGATTTTTCGTAAGGTGACCAGGCTGTCGGCATTTTGCCGGACGACGTGACGAATAGAATCGTCGATAATGCCAGGTGCACGGAACGGGCAGGTAGGTTGAAGGAGTACGATGTATTCGAAGGTGCCCCAATGCTTTTCTGCATAGTTCAGCGCGTGATTCGCCACATCGATCATCGGCGAATGGTCTGTGGCCAGATCCGCCGGTCGCAGAAACGGAGCGGTTATTTTGGCAAAACAATTGGCAAAGAATGCAATTTCCGGGCAGTCCGTTGAAACCAGGATCGTATCCAGCAACTCCGACTGCTCCGCTGCTTCAAAAGTGTATTGGATCAGCGGTATTCCGTCAAGCAGTTTCATATTCTTGGCAGGAACACCTTTGGATCCCATTCTTGCCGGAATGAGGCCGAGGATTTTTGAAAATGGCGCCATTATATCGTGAGAAGGTGTTTTTTGAGAATGAATGGAATGGCCGCCAGTTGCCTGGCTATCTGCTCTCCGGCGTTGCCCTTTCCGTATAATATTACGGGCGCGAAAGGCCCATGTGCTAGCTGGCGCCGGACGGCGACCTTAATGCCCTCGGTGTCGGGTGGGCAATCCGTAACGTTCGGACCGCGTTCGCGGCCATTTTGCCTGCTTCCGATGTTCACTGCCGGTATACCTAGTGCACTGCATTCGCGTATCCCGACGCTGGAATTGCCAACGAAGCATGCACATTTTCGGAGCAATTGGATGAAGTGAGCGGATTCCATATTTTTGAAAAAATGAAAAGGAAGCTCCGGATGTTCTTCCCGAAATGCCCGTATACCCTGGGCGGTACCGGCGGTTCCCGGATCGGCATTGGGCCAAAACCAGATGCAGGGCATATTCAGAGCTACCATGGCACGAAGGGTATTGTCAATCTGCCATTTGGAGTGCGCTGTTTCGGTGGTTACGGGGTGTTGTAGTACCATCAAATACGGCGTATTCAAATCCGGCTGCACGCCTACGCCTCCATAGGTTTCATAGGGATTGAAATCGGGACTTTTATGTTGATAAATGAGGTCGATAGCAGGACAGCCGGTGTGGTAAACCTTATGCGGCAAAACTCCCATGTGGATAAGACGTGCCCGCGCATTTTCAGTGGCTGTAAAATGTAAGTCGGCCAGCTGGGAAATGCTGTTCCTGATCCGGTCGTCGATGTTGCCGGTAATTTCACCCCCCTGAATATGAGCAAGCGGAATATTCATGTTCACGGCTGCGACGGCTGTCGCAATGGTTTCGAAACGATCGGCGACGGTAACTACCACATCCGGGCGATGATTGGCAAAAAATGTAGCCAGCTCGACGATGGCGAGTCCGGTAGTTTTAGCCGAGGCGGTGTCGCTTTCTACGTCCAACAGGTTTGGGATAATGGCCGAAACCGGTAGGTTTTCCGCTTCCAGGTGTGGAAGGATGTTTCCAAACCTATTGACCAAAGCACTTCCCGTTATGACAATTTGTAACGAGAGCCTGGGGTGGGCATGGATGGCTGTCAGCACGGTTTTAACCCGGCTGTAACTGGCACGGGCGGTGAGTACAACGCAGATTTTACGCATGGTGAAGGTGATTTTCGGTGAGAAACTCCCATTTAGCGATATCTCTGGTAAGTGTTTTACCCAAAACTTCCTGATACCTTGCCGCTGCGATTCCAAATCCGGCCGGCTTTTTGGTTTCCAGATCGGAGCATTGGATTTGTTCGCCTTTCCGCAGATCTCGGTTGACGGCCAGGGACTTACCAAACAGGCTTTTCATCCTTGAAAAAGTAGCATTCGCATCCTTATTGACAGGGAAGTTCAAGGCAGTTTCGATTTTTCGTATGCCCGCGATCATCGTGGTTGCTTGTCGTAAAGTCAGCGATGAAGAGGCATCCGGATTGTTCATCCGCTTGTCGAAGGTGACATGAAATTCGAGCAGGCGCGCGCCGAGGGCTGCTGCGGCGAGGCATGCGAAAATGTCGCCGGAGTGATCCGAAAAACCTACCGCAACCTGGTAGCGCTGACTCATTTCAAACATGACGTTCAGCCCCCATTGATGCGGCTTGGCGGGATAGGCGGTTGTACATTGAAGAATGGAAACCGGGGTTCCCCGCGATTGCAGAAAGCCCATGGCCAGATCCAGTTCTGTCCAGGAACTCAGCCCGGACGATAGTATGACGGGTTTTCCGGTGCTGGCTATTTTGTCGAGCATCGGCAAGTTATCCACCTCCCCGGAACCAATTTTGAAGCCGAATGCCCCGATCTCATTGAGTAATTCGACTGCCGCTAAGGAAAACGGGCTGGCGAGAAAGTCCAACCCCACTTTTTCGCAATGTTTTTTGAGCCCATCCCATTCATCGGGGCTAAATTCCATGCTTTTCCAGTAGTCGAATCGCGAACCGTTCTGGTAGGGGATTTTGACACGAAAATCTTCATAAATGCTGCTCTCTGCATCGGCAATGTGAACCTGGAACTTGGCCGCATTAGCCCCTGCGTGAGCGAGCCCGTCGATATACGCATGTGCGAGCCCGATACTGCCTTCATGGGCCTGGCCAATTTCCCCGATAACATAAATGTGCTGTTTCATAGGTGTGTTTTAATGATTACATGAATATTAATAGTAGTTGTATTGGTACCGGTGCAAACCGCGGGTTCCGTTGAGAATGATGTGCAAATCCGGCAGAAGCGACTGATTGCGGGCGTTTTGTATCTCGGCGAGTTGATGAATGAATGTGAAATGCTGCCGGACGATGTACAATGCCATGTCGGCATGAGCGCCGAGGAGACGTGCATCGGATACCAGGCCCACGGGTGGGCTGTCCAGCAGTACATAGTCGTAACGCGTTTTAAGGTCAGAAATCAGGTCGGGGACTTTGGAGGAGAGCATTGTTTCACCTGTTTCCGAGTGTTGTAGTCCGGCTGCGAGGAAGTCAAAAGGTGCTCCCGCTGCGTTTCGTTGAATCAGCGGCTTGTTTCCGGATGCAATGCATTCTGTTACTCCTTCCGGTTGCAGATTTAACAGGGTAGCCAGGGATGGTTTTCTTAAATCGAAATCGATAAGGAGAACTTTCTTATTTGCGAGCGCGAGTGAATGCGCGAGGTGCATAGCTACGAACGATTTCCCTTCGTTGGCCATGGCGGAGGTAAGCAATAGTACCGTATGTTGCCTTGCGCCTGTCACAAACTGAATATTCGTACGCAACGAACGGAACTGCTCCCTGACAAGACTGCGATTGTCCGCCATTTTTAACAAAGCCGCGCGACTTTGCTGGCTGATCTCTCCGAGGATCACCACATCGCAGTGCCGCAGGATATCTTCTTTCGAAGTGATTTTGTTATTGAAGATCTGCCCGGTATACATCACCCCGACTGGCGCCAGAATGCCCGTGAAGACTGCTATCAGGATGGTCAGCTGCCGGTTGGGATAGGCGGGAAGCCGGCCGGCCTTTGGCGGGTCGACAATCCTTGCGTTAGCAATGTTTGCAGAGCGGGAGATCGCAGTTTCCATGCGTTTTTTGAGCAAAAACAAATACAGCTCTTGCTGGATACCCTGCTCGCGCGATTGTGAGAGAAACGCCCGCTGATGTCTGGGTAGTTGCGCTATTTCGGCCTCTGATTCTTTGGTATAATTGCGGATGGCGGCGACGCTCAGTTTGAGTTCCCGCATTTGATGCTGAACTGCGTCGAACAGGTTATTTCTCAAAGCCTCTATTTGTTTTTCGAGCGACCTCAATCGTGGGTGATCAGGTGCCAGTGTCGCGAGCGCCGTTACCTTCGCGAGCTGCATTTCGTTGTATTTTCCTGCTAATGTCTCAAAATTGCCCTCCTGCGGATATAATGCGGAGGGAATGGCGGTAGCGGGCTTCTCGCGCAGATGTGCTTCGAGTAGTTGTACGATTTTCAGGCGGATAGCTAACTCTTTTTCTTCCATCGCATTGCTCGCTGACCTTTGAAGCGCCTGGCGGCTATCTTCCGTCATATCGATGACCCTGTGGCGTTTGCGGAAGCGTTCGATGTTTGTTTCAACCTGCGTCAGTTCGTGTGAAATGCGTGTCAGATTGGTGTTGATGAAGGCAATGGTGTTGTCGGCCACTTTGTTTTTCTCACCGATACTCGCCTTTTGATACCGTGCAATGAGTTGCTTCAAAATAGCCTCACCTTTCATGGGCAAGACGTCCCGTACCGAGAGGTTCACCAAACTGGCTGTTTTGTTGGGCGCCTGGATGCTCAAAACGCGTGAGTAATGGTCGAGTACCGCTTCTGTTTCCGATATTTTGAAGGCATATTGATACTCGGAAGCAGGTTTGAAACGCGTGGTATCAATGACTGCCGTCCCGTGCGGAAGTTTTAAGCTCCGACCAAAATGGCCTTTGTAAATACCCGCAGGAGTTTGAAGCGTAAATGTGTTGCCGGTTTGTCTATTGAGGTGATAGGCTATTGGTTTTGAGCGGCGCGATTTAATAAATCTGATTCTGTAAGGAGTTTTCTCATACAACTCGGTAGTTTTGAGATGGCCGGAGGCGAAGTATTGGGTTGTTAAATGGAGGTCGGCGATTACCTGGCTTAACAGAGTCCGGCTTCTGAGTATTTCAATTTCGTTTTCTACACTACTGGTAGCGTCGGGCAGCCCGAGCTCCTCCAATAGGGCCGTTTCATGAAAATCGCTGCCTCGTGAGTCGTCCTGAACCAGCAGGGAGGCTGTAATGGTATAATGCGGCGTTTTATACCGCAGGAAGGTGAATCCAACCAACACCGAGAGTGCCGGTGAAATGAGAAACCAGTACCAACGGAACCGGATCGCTTTCCAAAGCGGGTGCTGTGACCAGTCTTGAAAAGCTGCGAAATCTGCAATCTGAATTTTGGATGCCAACATTGCCTGCACGGTTTAGGTGATAGCATTTAGACGTTGGCCTGTAATTTTGGTAACGCGACTTCTACAAAAGTTTTTTTTCAGAATTTCACCGAAAAAACAAAAAACCTGTTTCAATGACTTGAAACAGGTTTTTTAGCAAAAAATATTTTTTAAGAATCGAAATGTACTTTCACTTTTTTAAGCGCTGATGCTACTACCTGGTGCATGTCGTAGTAGCGGTATTCAGCGAGCCTTCCCCCAAAAATAACATTGGGCTCTTCGGCAGCCATGGCCCTGTATTGATTAAATACCGCGGTGTTTTTGTCGTCGTTCACCGGATAATACGGCTCGGCACCTTTCACCCATTCCTGCGGATACTCGTGGGTGATCACGGTTTTGGGCTGCGTACCGAATTCAAAGTGCTTATGCTCGATAATGCGTGTAAAAGGCGTTTCACCATCCGTATAGTTTACCACGGCATTTCCCTGGTAATTGTCTTGATCCAGCAGCTGATTTTCAAAGCGCAGACTCCGGTATTCGAGCTGGCCGAAGCGAAAGTCGAAATACTCGTCGATAGGGCCGGTGTAAACGATGGTTTCCGCCAGGGCCGCTAATGCTTCCCTTTCTTTGAAGAAATCCACACCCAGACGAACGTCCACGCCTTTCAACAGTCCTTCGGTAAGCTTATTGTAGCCTCCGATAGGAATGCCCTGGTAGCGGTCGTTGAAGTAGTTATTGTCGAATGTAAACCGTACCGGAAGTCGCTTGATAATGAAGGCCGGTAGTTCCGTGGCTTTTCTTCCCCATTGTTTCTCTGTATAAGCCTTGATCAGCTTCTCGTAAATGTCGGTACCAACTAATGAGATGGCCTGCTCTTCCAGGTTTTGCGGGTCCTTAATACCTGCCTCTTCCACCTGCTGACGGATTTTTTCCTTTGCTTCCTCGGGCGTACGCACTTTCCATAGCTGGTAGAAAGTGTTCATGTTAAATGGAAGGTTGTAGAGCTCACCGTTGAAATTGGCCACCGGGGAATTGGTGTAACGGTTGAATTCCACGAAGGAATTCACATAATCCCAGATGTCCTTGTCGTTGGTATGAAATATATGGGCGCCGTATTTATGGACATTAATGCCTTCGACATTCTCGCAATAGACATTACCTCCGATATGGTCGCGGCGATCGATTACGAGACATTTCTTTCCGCGTTTGGTTGCCTCATGGGCAAATACCGATCCCCACAAACCTGCTCCTACTACCAGATAATCATATTGTTTCATTAATTCCCTGTTGCGTTGTTATGATGTGGCTAATTGATTTGGCGTGTCAATATATTAAAAAGAGAAAGGCTCCCGACGGGAGCCTTTCTCTTTAAGTCGTTTCTTCAACTATTAAGGAAGAAGTTTCAATTCTACGCGACGGTTTTTCTGCAAACCTGCACGGGTTGCGCTGTCGGCGATAGGTTTGAATGATCCGAAGTAGTCTACGATCACTTTGCTTGGGTCTTGCAGACCAGCTTCGTTGATCAGGAAGTTTTTCACTGCATCTACGCGGCGTTTTGAAAGCGCGACGTTATAACGGTCAGATGCACGACGGTCGGTGTGACCAGCCAGTTGCAAGCGGCACCCGTTTTTGTTCATCAACGCTGCTACGTTTTTCAGCAATTCCTGGAATTCAGGTTTCAATACGTTTTTGTCGGTATCGAATGTTACGTTAGCAAAGATCTCGGAGCAAGCTGCGCCTGTTGCCAATGCATTTTTCACGTAAGAATCGAAGTCGAGTACGCGACCAGCACCGTCAACAATGCTTCCTGCTGGTGAATTAGGCTCTTTATCGAAGAAGTCGGATACACCGTCACCATCGGTATCAAGCAACAAGCGTGGGTCGATATCTTTTGGACGGTTTGCTTTTGCAACGGAGTCCATTTCTTCGAGTGTAAGGATTTTCGGAGGCTTAACCAATACACGTGGATCTGTGTAACGCAGGTGGTAGTAACCGCCTTCTTCTGGTTTGTAATCCCATTTGCCATCCACTTTCTGAACTTTCAAAGGCTTTTTGCCCAATTTGTAAGTTACCTGGATTGCACCGTATCCGTAGCTGTCAAGCTCAGAGTTCCCTTTGTGGGAAGTTTTCTGATCTTTAATATTGAAGCTGTTAGGTGTTCTGTCGTAGTCACCACCGTAAGTAGCGTCCAGATAGTCGGAGTTAGTATGGGTCAAACGGAAGTCAACACCGATATCGATTCTTGGAGTTACTTCGTAGTTGATGTTCAATCCTGTCGGAACGATCCAGTCGTTCATGTTACCGGTTTCACGCAGTTTCACACCACCTGTCAGGTCATATGCCGTAGCATCGTAAAACACCTGACCGATACCTGCATACGCGTCGATTTTCCAACGCTTCATTTTGTTGGGACCCATCAGAAGTCCTTTCAGGTTAACAGTTCCTGAAAGCGATACATCGAAGTAGCTTCCTTCAAAATAGCGGTTATAGTTACGACGTTTCATACCTCTCAGGCTACCCAGAGATGCGTCCAGGCGAGCGCCGAACAGGTATGAAAGTTGTTTGTTCAAAGTGAGGCCTCCTTGAAAAGTTCCGGATTCCTTGTGGCTGTCAGAGTTTGTTTTGGTAACAGGCCAGAAGTCATATTCTCTTAAATCACCAAAAAACAGCGTTGGGCCAAAGTGTGCGGAAATTGACCAGGTGTTCAATTTGTAAGGGCCATCGTACGTCGCTTTTGGATTGTAATCCGGAGAATTCGGTTGCACCAGCGGCTGTGCGAATGAAGGCAGCGCCATCATTGCTCCCAAGGCAAACGAACCAATCAACTGGGATACTTTTTTCATACTATTCAAGTTAGCGTTATTAAGATTAACTAGGATTGATCTATATCCAATTTTATGAGTAAAGTTATATATTGTTTTCACGGCTAATCGCAACATTAACCAAATGCCTAGTGCGCACAAAAATAGGTTATCAATATCACTTAATCAACCGCAAGTTGATACAAATGGAAAAGTTTCCTGATATTTAATTCAAATTTTACCCGAAAGAAACCTCCTTTTTTGAACTTTCAAAGTCGTTGATTCAATTTTTTTTCCATTTCCCGCTTCCAGGAAGCGAAAGTTCCGTCGATAATTTTCTCTCTCGCACTGTTAACCAGCCATAAATAGAATGTCAGGTTATGGATGCTCGCAATCTGCGCTCCGAGCATCTCGCCGGATTTTACCAGATGCCTCAGATAGGCCTTACTGTAAAATGTACTAACGTGTCCCCCGAGTCCAGCGTCGATCGGTGACAAGTCATCCTTCCACTTTTCGTTGCGGATGTTAATGATACCTTCCGTTGTAAAAATCATGCCATTGCGTGCGTTCCGGGTTGGCATCACGCAATCGAACATGTCTACCCCCAGTGAAATGCATTCCAGGATGTTCGCGGGTGTGCCCACGCCCATGAGGTAGCGCGGTTTATCCTTTGGCAGAATATCGCAAACCACCTCGGTGAGTTCGTACATGATCTCTGCCGGCTCACCTACCGAAAGGCCGCCGATCGCATTGCCCTCGCGGCCGGCGGCCGCAATAAACTCGGCGGATTGCTTCCGTAAGTCTTTATAAACGCTTCCCTGGACGATCGGGAACAACGTCTGGCTGTGGCCATAGCGTGGTTCGGTACTGTCGAACCGGTTGCAGCACCGCGTGAGCCAGCGATGCGTCATCTCCATGGACTTGCGTGCGTACGAGAAATCACACGGGTAAGGCGTGCATTCATCGAATGCCATGATGATGTCCGCACCGATCGTACGCTGGATGTCCATCACGTTCTCGGGCGTGAAGGTGTGTACGCCACCGTCAATGTGTGACTTAAATACCACACCTTCTTCATTTATTTTACGGCCGGTTCCAGCAAGCGAATACACCTGATAGCCGCCGCTGTCGGTCAATATCGGCCTGTCCCAGCCGTTGAATGCATGCAGCCCGCCGGCCTTTTCGAGAATATCGAGCCCGGGGCGGAGATATAGGTGATAGGTGTTTCCTAATATGATTTGTGCCTTGACATCTTCCTTTAATTCACGCTGATGAACTGCTTTTACAGTCCCCGCGGTACCCACTGGCATGAAGATGGGCGTCTGGATCACCCCATGATCCGTCTCGACCAATCCGGCCCTCGCTTTCGAATGGGGATCCTCAACTTGTAATGTAAACTTCATTAAAAGGTTTTAAATTGCTGGTGTGCAAAAATAGGGGTAACGCCTCGAAGATTCCTGTCAATGACAGTATATTTGCATGAATATGGTAAAATTTTACATCTCTCTTCTGTTGTGGCCGATTCTTTACTCTATGCGCTGGGAGCGTTCGTAGCTGTTCAGTTATTCTATTATCTCTTCTTTTTTACACGGCTGGCATTTTACGGAAAGGGCGCTAATTATGGCAATGCCATGCCCGGAGTAACCGTATTGGTGTGTGCCTGGAATGAAAGAGAGAACCTGACGGAGCTCATTCCGCTGCTGGATGCACAGGAGTATCCCGAATACGAGGTGATCTTGCTCGACGATCGCTCCGACGACGGCAGCGAGGAGTATATCCGTGAGCATATCAATGGCTGGAAAAACATTCGTTACATCCGCATCAACGATCAGTTTAATCACGTTACGCCCAAAAAATATGCATTGACCGTGGGCATGAAACAGGCCAAATACCCCATTGCACTCATGACGGACGCGGATTGCCGGCCGGCCTCGAACCACTGGATAACCGCCATGACCTCCCGGGTAACCGAGAATAAGGATATTGTGTTGGGCTTTTCACCCTATTTCAAGCAAAAAGGTTTGCTCAACTGGTTTATCCGTTGCGAAACCTTTTATGCGGCCGTTCAATACCTGTCTTTCACATTGGCCGGAATGACTTACATGGGGGTCGGACGCAACATATTATATAAGCGCTCTGTATTTTTTGCCAACAAAGGCTTTTATACGCACAAACACGTATTCGGGGGCGATGACGATATTTTCCTGAATGAGGTTGCGACAAGCTCGAATACTACCATTTCCATCGAAGAAGATTCCTTCGTTTACTCACTTCCCAAGACCAACTGGAAGGACTGGTTTCGGCAAAAACGCCGGCATATTTCGGTAAGCCGGTACTACAAGCCACGCAACAAAGTATTGCTCGGGATGCTTTCGGCCGCGCACATCGCCACCTGGTTGCTGGGGCTGGTTACTTTGGCATGGGGGCTGATCATGAAAGATACGCTATTATTGCAATTCCTTGGCGCTATTTTTGGCGTAAGGTGGGCTATTCAGTGGTTCCTGCTGATCATTATTAATATGAAGTTGGATAAAACCGTCGAGTGGTTCAGCTTTTTGCTGATGGACTTTGCACTTTTTATTTATTACCTCGTTTTCGGGTTTTTGACCATGACGAGCAGAAAACCCCGTAAATCATGGAATTGATTGATAAATACTTTCCGGAACTCACCGCCGACCAGCGCGACAAGTTCGGACAAATGGGCGAGTTGTACGAGTACTGGAATGCCCGTGTGAATGTGATTTCCCGTCAGGATATCGATACCTTATATGAACGCCATGTGCTGCATTCGCTCGGCATTGCTAAAGTGCATCAATTCCGCCCCGGAACGGCCGTTCTCGATGTGGGTACCGGCGGAGGCTTTCCCGGGGTGCCATTGGCCATTATGTTCCCTGAGGCACAGTTTCATCTCGTCGACAGCATTGGCAAAAAAATCCGCGTGGTACAGGAAGTCGTGAATGCATTGAAGCTCGACAACGTACGGGCCGAGCAGGTGCGTGCGGAAAAGCTCGACGAAAGTTATGAATTCGTAGTAAGCCGTGCTGTGACACGCATGGCGCCGTTTGTGGGCTGGGTGAAGAAGAACGTCAGCCGCAATTCCTTCCATGACCGTAGGAACGGAATTTTATACCTCAAAGGTGGCGACTTAACCGAAGAGCTCTCTGAGATCAAAGAAAAGCCGCAGGTTTACGCGCTTTCCGACTTTTTCGGGGAAGAATTCTTTGAAACTAAGAAAGTCGTATACGTACCTTTGTAAGCATTCATTTAATAACCTATTCAAATATGAACGAGCGATTCAGCGCCAGCGGGCTCATGAACCCATTCTTTCCCGATGAAATCACTTTCGGAGAAAAGGGGGTAACCTTCAAAGTCAGGAAACTTTTCAGAAGCAACGATAATTTCGTGTTTTACTCGGACATCTCCGGCGTAGAGATCGACAGCGGGATGTTTTTTTCGACGATCCGGATCATTCCACGCATGCGTCCTGAAATAATTATCAATAATTTTACGAAGGGAGATGCTAAGAAAGTCAAGGAGTTAATCCTTACGAAAGTGCAAGCGTAATAATTTTTTAATGCCGAAACTTGCGCCGTATAACTTGAATTACTAGATTTGCACCACAATTCGAGTACAACAACCGGATAATGATTCCCGAATAGCTCAGCCGGTTAGAGCATCTGACTGTTAATCAGAGGGTCGCTGGTTCGAGCCCAGCTTCGGGAGCAACTTGAATTTAAATGCCTGATAATGAGATAATTATCAGGCATTTTTTTGTTGCATATTATTCTGTTGTCTTACCTAAAAATTCGACTAACCTTCCTCGACAAGCCGTTGTAATGGATAATAAGCCCTCACCCAAGATCATTAAAAAGACTGTTAGGCGCACCATACGTAGTGGCAACAAGCAATTGGCACTGGATATGCTTACGCAGGATGTTTTAACCGCTTGTCAGGATGCTGATTTGTATGCGCTTAAAGCATCGCTGTTATTGAAGGGTGACCTAGAAGGGGCCGAAAGTGCAATCGAAGAGAGCTTATCCATTGATCCCGATAACGTATTGGCTACTTACTATCGTGGAATGCTCGATATTGAGAAGGGGGATTTTATGTTAGCGCTGAATCTGTTTGAAGAACGGTTGGTTGGCCATCCTGACGAACCTGCCTTTCATCAGGGCTTAGCTGTGGCATTGGAAAGTTTGGGGCGGCTGGAGTCCGTAGACGCTTTTAATCGGGCGATTGAGCTTGATCCTGCTAATGCAACAATATACAATTCGCGGGGAGTGATGTTTGGGAAGCGCGGTGCCTTTGAAGCAGCGCAATCAGATTTTTTGAAGGGTATCGAATTGACCCCCGATTATGGAAGTCTGTTTAACAACCTTCGTCTTGTATTTGAGAAAAGTAAAGATTTTGAAGGTGGGGTTAAGATATTTGGTAATCTTATAACAGAACACCCAAAACAAGGAATTGCATATTTCAATAGAGCAATTTTGCTTGGAAAGTTAAAGCGATACAGGGAAGCGATTCAAGATATTCAGAAATATTTAGAGCTAGCATCAGACGGCGGCTACTTCAGAGATAAGGCGGTAGCCATGCTTGCTGAGTTGCCAACTCTTGCGAAGAACGAAAATTATCGTCGAATAGATCGGCTAATCGGCGATATTAGATCTGCTCTACTTTTTAAGGGTGAGCGAGTTACTCACTACACAAGTCTAACGGTTGCTCGCCTTCTAATATTGGAGAACAGTAAATTTCGAATCTCTGAAGGGACATTTTTGAACGATGCTTCAGAAGGGCGCGAGCTTTTTGATTTTCTTCCACCCATAGTTTTAGACGGTGCCAGCCAAGGTGATATAGTTTCAATGCAATTCGCACCGAAACCGTTTATTGGAAGCTTTGTTGAGGCGACTAAGAGCAACGATTTAACTCTATGGCGAATGTATGGCAAGGAAAACAAGGATGAGGCCAGAGGTTGCGCAATTATATTTAGCAGGGAACGTGTTCTTGGTACATTAAGTGATTTATTGATGGGAGATTCTTACCAGAGCAACCCATACATTGATTTTCTGGTGGACGATGAAGTAGATTTTTTTCGAGTGGCCTATCGTGAGTCTGGGAAAAAAGCAAAGTTTAATGTCCCTGGACTATCGGCAGCTGCTAATAAACGCTTTAATCTCTTGATGGGGAAGCTCCATGAAAATATTTCGGAAATGCTGTCAGGTGAAGAATTGTCTGAGGATGACCGGAAAACGCTGGCGGTGATTCTAAATTCAATAACTTTTTTGTTCAAAAGTTCTGAATATCAATATGAACAAGAAATTCGGCTGGTTATGAGCGGATTGGGAACAAAGAAGAAAGTTGATGTTGGAGAATTTCCGAGAGTTTATGTTGAGTTATTTGAGGTAAAGTCATTAATAAAAGGAATAATGTTTGGCCCAAAAGTCGAAATGGCACAGGAATGGGCAGCTTCATTCCATTATGAACTTGACAAAGCGGGATTTTCTCCTGAAATCAGAATATCGAAGATTCCATTTAAGTAGTCGTTGGTATTCAGTTTGGAGCCCCTCCCGCGGCGAACTCCTAGACGATCGAACCGTTTTCATTTGATCAGTGTATTTGAGTCACAGAATGCGAAAAGATAACCCTCTTAGTTAGGTAAGTATTCTTTTGTGCGTGTGGTAACGGAAATTCTATTGCCCATAATTTATCAAAGTCGAGTAGTAACCATTCAAAAATGCATTATTCATTATACTCCCGTCCGTCGCATCTACGCCACCGTCTAGGTTTACATCAGTAAAAAGATACTGATCATAAAGACCGTCCAGAAAGTCGTTTGTAGCAATTGACATATCAGTAGCATCAACGCTCAAATCGTTATTTACATCGCCTGCCAACATATACCACTTTCCATTGAAAATACCCATTTGGGCGGCGTCCCCTGGAAGCTGACTAGCCTTGTTAAGGGCGGTTGTGAAGTCGTAGACCGTTGTACCTGCGTTGAATGAAGCAATCGGGTTGCTCAGAATGGCAACATGGTTCCTGTGGAAAACCGCTAGCCGTACCGGAGAGCTTTGTCCAATGAATTTCGGAAGCGTACCATCTATGTCGACAATGCTTCCATTCGGTTTTAGCAACAGGCTTTTCGATTGAAGCTTTACCGCAGGGTTTGCGGCATCGCGAATTTCAATCTTTACCCAATCTACCAGCGCACCAGCTACTCCTGCCGGGTTGCCAATATTGTTGTAAGCGACATTCCCGCCATAGGGGTCTGTGGTTGGCAACAAGCCCGAATTCGCGCTGAAATAGGTTTGTAAATCGGTGGCCATGTTCGCCTGTCCCGGGCGGTACGCTCCCCGGAGAAGAACTTTGGCGTCGAGCTGGGCGAGGGTGCCATTAAACTCCCTTTTGGTCCGGTTGCCAGCATTGTCGTAGGTAAATTTGATCTGTGCATTTGTAATGCCGGGTAGGGCTATCATGATAATGAAAAGCGCAGTTCTGGCAAGGCATGTTTTCATAAGTAGGGTAGCTAAGATTATAGTGTGATGTGCTTACTGTATTTATTTGAAACAGTCTTTTTCGCCATTGGCGACCGATTTATCCAACGTGCCCTCTTTACCAGCTTGAACGGAGAAGTAACACCCGCTTTTTGCCTGAAAGACTTCCGATCCGCTCCCACATAGGATCGCACACGCCCGACCCTCGACAATGTGCTTGTTTGCTAACATATCATCCACGCGCATTTTGTACCGGAACGCGCCCTTGTACCGCGATCCGTCCGGCCGTAATCCATCCCAGCCGTATTCCTGTACTGGCATCTTGGAATTGAAATAGGTTTTTTGGTATAGCATGGTATCTCCTTCAACGGTGTACACCGCAAAGCCCCATACATCGGTAACGACATCATTCACGACAGGGAAGAAATAATCATTCACACCATCCTTGTTGGGAGTAAAGACATTTGGTACGTAAATACGCTTCTTTTCATAGGAAAACTCGACGGGTTGGGTGCCACAGCAGGATTCGTATTCTTGGCTAACCACTTTGGGATCGTCTTGTGACGAACAAACCTGGGCGCTGCAAATGAGAAAGAGAATGAATAGCGTCAGTGTGTTTTTCATTTGTTTAACTAGGCTATGTAAGAGTTCAATTATTCATAAACAATCGTGAAATTGGCTTTCTTTAGGTCATCTAGGGTAAGCTCATAATGCTTCAATACTTTGTTTTTTATCGGTATTGAATCACAATCATAGAAGCCGGTACCTGAAATAAATTTTCTTGGATCAACTACATACATTTCAGCAGTTTTTCCTTTTCCTAGTTCTTGCTCCCAACAGTATCTTGGTAAGTCCAAAATAACGTCTTCGTTCGGGTCCGCGTTGGAGTAAAAACCAAAGTGCAGAGACCGCTGCCGTTGCTCCCTTTGAGTGCATAAATTATTGTGTCACTTGAACTGTTTTTGAAAATAATGTTATGGTGGCAGTTCGGGCCCTCGCGATTGTAGCTACTTGCCGCTAATGTTGGAGGGAGTAATAAGGAGTATAGCTTGGGCTTCATGAGATTTACGGATAGTGGTGTTTTATATATGAAGAGATTATGCTTGATTATTTGTAAGTGATTGTGAAATTATTCTTTTTTAAATCATCTAGATTGAATACGTGGTGTTTCAACACTTTGTTTTTTATATCTATTGAGTCGCAATCATAGAACCCACCCCCTTGGTAAAAATGCTTTGGATCAATGAAATAAATCTCTTCTGATTTTCCGTTGGAGAGCCTATTTTCCCAGCAAGTTCTAAATCCACCCCAGTCCAATTTTGAATTAGGTTGTAAAACTTCTCCGTCTAAACCACAATGTGTTACATTCTGATGTGTTAGATTATAAAACTTTAATGCAAAAATTACGGAATCCGATGATGCATTTTCGATTACAATACCGTGATGACAATCGGGACCTTCGCGATGGCAGGTGTTTGCCAAAGAAAGTGCGACCAATAGCACCAATAGGAATAGTTTGAATTTGATGGACGCCCTTGGATGATCAGTTATCATAGGTTATAGTAAAATTGTTTCTCTTTAGGTCATCAAGAGTGAGCTCGTAATGCTTCAATACTTTGTTTTTGATCGGTATTGAGTCACAATCGTAGAAACGGAAACCCACATTAAACTTTGCGGGGTCTATTACATATAGTTCAGCATTTTTTCCTTTTGCTAGCTCCTGTTCCCAGCAATATCTGGGCAGGTCAAGGGCAAATTCCTCACCGGGATCCGCTTTAAAGTGATTTTCTAAAATACAGCCGCTGAGGTCTGTAAATGGTAATGCATATATGATTGGTGTTTTTGAACCATTTCTGAAAATGATATTGTGGTGGCAATCCGGTCCCTCGCGATGACAAGTGCTTGCAACAAACATGGTGAAAGCTAGCAGAGACCATAGTTTATGTTTCATAGTACCTTATTGATTATTTGTTGTATCGCAACGCATTTAATATTCCAACCCAAACGGGATCTACCATTCCTGGGTTAAACATCGATATGTAATCCCAAAAATTTGCACCAACTCGTATTACGTTAAGTCGGTCTCTTGCAAGTTTATCTGTGAAGTCCACATATTGCCACCTTCTGCCAGATCCGTCAATATTTAGTGGATTATTAAAAAAGTCCCAACCTAGATTAATACCTTGGATGTCTGAGCTGAGGTCGCTAGTTTCAGTGCCGTCATTTTGAAAACCAGATACATGTTGATTGAAATAAAGAAATGCCCGTCTGTTTGCGTCTTGTTCAACCGGATGGAAGTCGTGCTCCCCACTGCTTAATACACTTGTTATTCCCACTCTTGGATAATACGCCGGTCCCATGGATTGGCTTTGGATATAGTGACCATACTCATGTTGAAAAAGTGGATTGTTCGCGTCGGGTGCTATGCTCGCATCACCGATAATGTAGTTACCTTGTGTAAGGGCTCCCCAGTCCCCAGAAGTCCTGACAACTGTTGCTCCGTATTTGTAATCCACAGAATTTACATTTCCAAAAATGGTGTTTACCACATGCGCTGCCGACTGACCACCGAGAACCTGGGGCGCTTGCCAGGTAAAACGAGATACTAATTCCCAGAATCTCTTTTTGTTACTTTTGTTTGGATCGGTTTGAAACATCCCTGCCCAGATTCGGCTTTCCATTTTTACCCTGTGTGTTGCTTCTGTAAAAGCGCCTTTCAGGCTGCCAGTTTTAACTAATCCCTGCCAAAAGCCCATTAGGCCTGATACGAGAAATTGCCCGCTCGGATCAGTATACTTCAACGGATTGTTCATCACATAGCTATACCGGTTATACGCCTGCGTCGAATACGGATTCTGCACATAATTATCTACGCTCAGTACCCTCCCGACCACCGGGTCATACATCCGCCCATTCATATTGATCAAATTGAAATTGGTCAAATGCTCATGGCCGGTGAATCCGCGGTACAGGTAGCTGGTCGGAGCCGGAACGTTAGTGTAATCCCAATTGGCAGGATGACGAAGACGGCCCCAGGCGTCGAAGTTTTGATCGAGGATGACGGCGCCGTTAGGGGCGGTTAATGTGAGCAGCGAGCCAAGGTGGTCGGTGTAGGTATAGTAATACTGGTCCGTGCCGTTCTCGCGGATCACGATCGCGGAGAGTCCTGCGGGCGTGTGGATGTAATGCAGGTGCTTGTCGGAAACACCGGTCGTAATATCCTTCTCGTAGCTTCCGAAATAGTAATGCGTGTTGATCAGCACGCCGTTCTTTTTCATGAGGCCTTTGATGCGCTGGTAACCGGCATCGTAGGTGTAGGTGAGCTCGTAAGGCTGGCCCGAACCGTTTTCAGTAATCTTTTCTGGTTGATTAAAAGCCGTATAAGTAACATCCTGCGTGAGCATGGGTAGCGCAGTAGTAGGCGCAATGATGCCCGCGAGTGCGTTGAGTTTGACGGGGTGATAGCTGAACTGTTGCCCGGCATCGGTTTTCGAGGCGATATTGCCCGAAAGTTCATAGGTGGTGGTTTGTGCAGGTTTACCTGTCACCGTGGCTGAGAGCAGGCGGCTGAGATTGTCGTAGGTAAAGCTCTCCTCCTTGTTTTTAATGTAATCCTTCCGCTTGGTCAGGTTGCCTTTGGGGTAATCCCAGGTGAGTTCCAGGTTCTGTACGCCGGCAGTGTTAAACAGTTTCGGAATGCCGTAGTCGTAATTAATCGCCGATGATTTACCATTACCCAATGTATAGGCCGTGTTCTGGCCCAAGCCGTTCATGCCGGTGTTGGTGTAAAGGGTTACCGAGCTGTTGGTGTTTTTGATGGTCGTCGGGTAACCATTGGCATCATAGGCATGATTAGTGCCAAATCCGGAAGGGTACAACACCGAGGCAATGTCCCCGTAATTGTTGTAGGTATAAGTGGTTGTGTAGGGGCTGCCGTCTATGGTTTTCGTAACGGTAGCCAACCGGTCGAATGCATCGTAGATGTAGTCTTCTACGTTTCCGGCAAAACCGGTCACTTTTTCAATCTGGTTGATCCCGTTCCCGGAAGCCCGGTACTGGTAAATGGTAGAAGGCTCTCCTGCCTTTACGCGCGTGGCCATCCTTCCGGCAACATCGTAGGTTAACGTGTAAGTTGCTCCATTGGCATTGGTTTGGCTGACCAGTTCACCCAGCGAATTGTAATCGTACAAGGTGATGCCCGCATTGGCGTCGTTTAGTTGTGTTTGACGACCATAAATGTCGTATTGATTGCTGGCCAGTGTAACAGCGCCATTTTTTATTTCCTTTATCCCTCCGTGACTGAAATAGGTGTACGCCAATGTCCCGCCATCGTCGGTCGAGCTAATTACCTTTCCACTGGCATCGGTCTTCTGAGAGCTTGTACTGGTTGGGGTAGTCGTAGTGGTGGTAAGGTCGCCTACGGCATAAGCATAATTGATCGTCTTCGTGCCCAGCGCCCCGGTGTTGATATTGTAAGGCCGGTTGTATTCATCGAATTGCGTGGTGGTCGTGATGTAAGTCTCGCCTGCCTTGTATGGCTGAGTATTGGAAACAATGTTACCTTTTGCATCATAGGTTTGGACTTGTGTGACGGCCTGGTTACCAAAACCTTCGGTCTCCCTTCTGATCTCGCGGCTAAGCAGATCGTACCATATTTTGACATTCGGTTTACCAGGATGTGAAACCAGGCTGTACCACACAGCGCCACCCGACAGATCCCATCCGTAGCTTTGCGTAATGTTGTAGGCGGCTGGCGCAGGAATCGTTGTAATTGTAGGCCTTCCGAATACGTCATACTGATAAGTTGTAGTGAGCCCCTCGACGCCCGTTGAGGTCAATGGCTTGCCCCATTTGGGATCATAAGTGGCGGTGGAACTCTGGCCGAGCTCGTTCACACAGGATTCGGCATAACGGCCTTTCAGATCATATACTGACGAGGTAAAGCGTGGAGGAGAAGCATTTGGCCCATTCGGAGTGATGGTCGTCTTTTTCAGGTTTCCCAACGGGAAGTATTCGTATGCCGTGACTACATTTTTAGGAAGACCTGAGAAATTCGTTTTTGTAGTAAGCTGACCGATGCCATTATACCCATAGCCGGTCACAACACTAAATGCAGGCTGCCCCGACCGGGTAGTTGAAACAGTCACTGACGTGGGCTTATTCGGTACCCCGGCCGGATAAGCACCGTAAATGATGTCGGTGACAGCCGTTTCCACGCCGTTGTTGACCGTACTCTGCTTGACGTTTCCAAAATCGTCATACACATTTACGGTACTGGTAGTCCTGCCCTCCAATACCTTGTTTTCAAGGATATTGGTAGTCTTTACCCAGAAACGTTTGGCTGCGGGAGAAACGAATACGTTGGTATTGGTGGTCTGGCTTAGCAGGGCACTGGTTGACGAAAGATATACAGAAGTCCGGTAGGGAACTGCCGTGTAGTAAGTCGTATTGAATTCATTTTCAGCGACTGTTTTAATTCCTGCCGCAAGGTTGTTGGCCGTTATTTTGCCGAATCCCAGGAAACCCTTGCCAGCGCGGTGAAACTTGGCCGCTTCATAAGTGTACTGAGTAGTATTGTTGCCGCCAATACCGTTTTGTAATTTAAAATCGGAAACGGCGTAAAGTGCTGGCTGAATTGCATTGAAGGGATAGGTAGAGAGATTTCCCCGGATATGGAAACCATTTTCATCTGTGAGTTTCTTGTAAACCCATTCGGTAACATGGTTGTAACCGTTCTTTACTTTTTCAATCAAATTTTCCCTGCCCTCCTTCTTGAAGTAAAAAAGATCCATTTTTAGGGCAGGAGTTTTAAAATTGGCGATATCGGCCCGGTGGTCACCATTGAAATCGCCGATCATCGGAGGTGGCGCTCCCAGATTTACTGCATAAGTGCTATTTATACGATAAAAATTAGCCCCGGTACTTGAATAACCTTTTCCGTAGTAAACATCGAAATTCGAAGGTGCAGCTGTTTGCCAGCCATGATAAATGTCCGATTTCCCATCGCCGTTGATGTCGGCAATGCCCAGCTGGTCGCCTGTGAAAAGATCGGTGTCGGGAGTGGTGTTGAAGGTAAAGGGCGATTCGTAGAAGCCTACACCATTAGAGATAACCACTTTCCATGCTCCGGAAGTCGTTAATTTGGCCAGGATATCCGTTTTGCCGTCGCCATTAAAGTCGCCGAAATAACTGAGGTGGTCTTTGGTTAAATAATTGATCGAGTAATGTATCCGGCGTGCCGTCCATCCATCAAAAGTGAAGACCTCGCAAGCCAAGCCTTTGATCAGCATGATATCGCTTTTGCCGTCACCGTTGAAATCCACGACGTGGACTTTGTCGGCAGTGGGCCAGTCGCTTACCGCTAATGAGAATACACCTGAAATAACGATCGATCCGAAATCGGGTTGGACTTTGCCATTATAGAGGTGGCAATTGTAGTTGACCGCATTACTTCCCAGCATCGTGAGGATATCCTGTATACCATCGCCGTCATAATCACCTGGAAAAATGAAATGGCCGCTCGGATGGATTTTGGAATAACCGGTGTAAGGGGAAATGTTCAGTTGATCGAATTGAATGGCTGGCTGGGCATTGGTCTGCCAATCGTAATTCTGAATTGCGCGATAAATGCGGAGGCTGGTTAATGTGCGATTTTGTCCAGACCCGGCAATGTTGGTCATCAAGACATCGTCGGCTCCATCTCCCGTGAAATCATAGGCCAAAAAGTCGAACGAGTTGGGGATACTTTGCTTTTTGACCACACTATAAGTAACGGGCGCGTCTGTTACATTATCTACAAAAAAGCTATTGGGTTGCCCGATATACGCTGGATATTTTACATAAACGATCATCCTGTAAACGGCAGGATTCTGAATAAGACTGGCTTCCAGAAAATCCGTCAATCCATCCGCATTGAAATCTCCGGTGATAGTTGTCGACGACGGGTAGTCATATCCGTCGGTGTCAACGGTACTGAAATCGGCAGGCGGGTCACCATATTTGAAAATAGTGGCATTGAGCTGCGTGCCGTCGGTTCCCGCCTCGATGACCTCTTTTAAATAGGAATTGATGTTATCGTGTCCGTAGTTGAATTGGTAAGTCCTGACAGTAGCGCCCTCGGCCTTTGTGGTAACCTTGTCCAGCAAATACTTGCTTTCGACCTTTGTGTCGTTTTCAAAGCCTGCATTCTCGTCGATTGTGCGGATCTTGTAGTCGAATTTGACCTGGTTGTAAGGTGCTAACCCCTGCGCCGTATTGCCGGTGTAGTTGATCTCATCGATCAGCAATGCAAAACCTACGCCGGTCTTGTATTTGAAAGTGATGTAATTGCCGTCGGGATACAGAATGCGTGAGAGCGCCCAGGTAAGTACGGTTGCGAACTGGCCGGTAAGCCTGGAATCCGGCGTGTTTCCATACTCCATTTTCACGCCGTCTTTGCTAGTTACTTCAAACCATTCCGGCCCGTTCCCTTGCGCATTTTTGGAGGTAATGGTTGCAAAGTTCTCGCTTTCGGTTCCGTAGGTCGTATTCGGTTCTCCGTAATTGCCTGCCTTGGCTATCAGCCTGGAACCATCCAGCACAAACCGGTCGCTGTTGGTCATGACAACCGGGTCTGTTTCATTATCAAAATACATATTCCGCGTAGTGCGCGTAATTTTTGACAACCCTGCAATGTCCCAACCTTGTCCCAAAACGCCGTTTCCGGCCATTGAATGGTAGTTGACTGATACGACCGGAGCGATACCGTTCGTTCCTGGTGGTACGAAAAGGGCTATTGAGTAGGTCGCCCCGCCAGAGGAAACCCCACCGCTGGCGGAAATACTTCCAACGGGCAAACTTTGATTAATGGCCCGGCCATCGAAGGTTGCGCTGGTGTAAAGGGTCTGGTAGACGACATTCTGTGCGATTGAGTCGAAGTTTGTAAAGATGATGAGACCGAAAAGTAATGTGCTGATGCAACTCGCCGTCGCAGCTAAAAGGGGGTTTTGAGTAGAAGGGTTGTTCATGGTCTAAGTGATTAAGACTTAAATAGTGGTGGATGAAAGCGTATTGAAGGGCACGAAAAATCCATCGTTCTTTTCAGATCGTTGAAATGAATGAAAAGTATGCTGGAAAAAATGTCCTGGTTGCCGGGAAGCGTTGGGTGCTGATAAACCCTGGCTTTATTCTATTTTTAAGCGGATCGGGATAATCTAAATATTAAGAGCGGAAGCTGAGCAGATGTAGTTTTAAACTGTAAGGATACCCTGCGTTACAACGCTGACAAACCTAAATATTTTATTTCGAGGAAGTTGTAGAATACGGAGGGGATTTATTTATCGTATTTTCAACGATCTCTCAATGAGGTAATTGCCGTCTTTTTAACCTTTAAATAATTGCAGCCTTTCACTGAATGGCCGCTAATATATAAGGCGACTATCACAAGCGAGTTGATCGTTGTAAAGGACATTTAACACAAATGGTTGGGGTGTTGGGAGTAGATTGAAAAGAGTAACATTACTATATAATATAGGTAATTTTTAACCCGAGATCGTGTTTTCAACCGGGTAAGACCCTGCGAAAAATGATTCCTGGAAGGCATCGCTGTGAGATATTTTGGGATGGATGGCCAGACAGCGTTGAGATAACTGATGATTTGGTCTGTTGAGCTATTTCCCTTTAGATTTTTTCGGAAGAAGCAATATACAATCAGGGGCAATATTTCGGGGTCTACCCCATTTCTCTGATAATTGTATCGTATTCATCCATGTAGAAAACGAAATGTTTGGTCTGTTTTTCTGGCCTCTTTTTCCTTAGATGGTAATACGCCTTAACCTTGCAAACGGCAGAACAATACTTCGCATCAGACCTTACCGCATGAAATCTTTGCTTGCAGGTCAAACATCTCTTTTGCACTTTCATAGTATGAATCAGTGAAATATGGGTCGAAAAATGACTGAGTGGTAACGATTCGAGTTTATACCGCTGCCCTACCGCTGTTAACTATAAACTCGTTAAAATCTTTACTGATAGGGTAAAGCAGTGTGCACACGGAATGCACACAACTTCAATTTACGCCTCCCCATTATTTGCGTTTATTTGGCGGGTTTTTCACGCGCCACAAATTGGGTGAGCGTCTTTAAGGCATCCAGTTCGTATCCGGCCTATCAACTACATATTTGTTAACTGCTGAACTTTGTTAAAGTTTTGCTGGTACAAGTCGCTGATGTTTTTATGGTTGATCGTCGCGATGTTTAGCAGGGTATTTTTTAGCAATTGTGGGGATTGACATTGTGTTTTTTATAGATAGCAAAGAAGGAGTAGATCATGGCAGCCCGCTGTGCTGCTTCATGGGAGCTAGCGGATAAATAATTTTTTCGACCCAGGTCCAAGGCGCGTATGGAATTTTCAATCTGATTGTTATCGATCAACAGATTCCCATCATATAAATACGCGCTGAGCGCATCCCAGCGGGCATAACTGTACTGCATTGCCTTTCCAATCTGACTTTTTGGAAGTGTGCTTTTTATTTGTTCAAAGATCCATTTGCCTAGCTCGTTGATAACCGGAAGAGATTCTGTCAGCCGCAACTCTTTGATGCCAGCAGCATTCAGCATCAACTGGCTGGCCTTCCGCTCCACAGCGTATAGTTGTTGAATCATCGATAGTGCTTTTTGCGCTTTGGTTTTGTCGTTGTCCAGGGCCCGTTCAAATTCCCGGCGGGCATGCGCCCAACATGCTAGATGGATAACATCCTTCCGTTTTCCGTGCTTTTCGTAAACCGTATATCCATTCGTCTGCAGATAGCCTTTGAAGCTTTCTAGCATCGTTTTCGCTCCTGCTGATCCTTTTGTCGGTTGGTAATCAAAGAGAACCAAGCCATCCAGCGGGCTGTGGTACACCCAATAGTAGCCCTGATGACAAGCGCCTTTCTTGTCACTTTCCAGTACTTTAATCGGACTTTCGTCAACCTGCCAATAGCCCTTCGATTTCATTTCAAAGGTCAGTTGCTCATAAAGCGGTTCCAGCTTGATCAGCGCTTCTTTTGTCCAGCCCTCAAGGGTTGAAGATGCGATCTGGATATCCTCTCGGGCAAAACGTTGCTTCTGACGGTAAAGCGGGAGATGATCTACGTATTTATCGGTTAGAATGCTGGTAAGGAGCCCCGCAGATGGCATCCCTTTATCGATGACCCGCTCCGGAAGTTGACCGATCCTGACCCCTTCACCATTTTTAGGCGCATATTTATAGCGTATATATCTTTTGATCAAAAAGTGGGCAGGCTCATAATCGAGCTCATCGGTGACCTCTTTACCAATGCATATCATCTCCGAAAGATCGCCCGTAGGGTAAATCTCGATTTCTTCGACCGGTAAATGCGAAGGCAACGCTGCACAACCGGTATGGTTGGACCTTTTACGGGTATAGCTGATTTTTTCTTGGAGGATTTCCTCTTGTGCAGCGGTCTGTTCGGTAGTTGCTTCAAAAGGAAGCGCAATCTGGGCAGGGTCGCCTTCAAAGCGTTCCCGTTTCTGGCCAAACTGCATCCGTTTGTACATCTCTACCTGGGATTCCAGGTATGCGTTCTGCTGAGTTAAACCCGATATCTGCTGATCCCGTTCTTCTAAAGACGAGCAGTTTGTCTTTATCCAGCGTTTCTAGCGGAGACGTTTGCATACCTAAAAGTACGAAAAAACAGCATTTCAAGCTAGCAAAAGCACTTATTGCTGTAAAATAAAACGCTTTCTACGACTGCTTTTTAGTACCTGGATGCCTTCGATCATCAGCACCAGTTCGCTCTAAGAAATACTTCCGGATGCGTGCTTTTTAGGAGAGGGGAAGGTGCCACTTCCCAGTCTTTTATGGTAAAGTACAAAGCCTCCTGGCTCCCAATGCAGCATTTTAAGAGGGGTCCGTTTTCGGTTAAGAAAGATAAATACTTCGCCACTGGTCGCCACTCTGCCTAACTCAGAATCCACAAGGCCACACAATCCGTCAAAACCTTTACGCATATCGCAATCGCCTCGGTAAAGATAATATTGGTGGGATGAACCCAGGCTAAACATCAGTAAAGCCGGATCAGCTGGGAGAGCACCGTCAGGTCACCGCCCTGATAATTTACCTTCACGCCATTTGGGTAAATGACTTCATAAGCATTGTCCATGGCTGAACGCTGGGCGGATATACGAACGAATCCTGTCGCTTTTTCAACCAACTTTTCCTTTCCGACCCAATAGCCGAATTTAGCTACCGTGATGCCGTGCGGCTTGCAGAATTTACTTTAGCTCAGGCCACTTTTACGTCATCGCCTTACTAATTTGAACATTTCCTCTGACTGATCCATAATGCGTTATGTTTCTGTCAAAAGTAATCAAGCGGTCGCTGCTACGAAATATGCATTTGATAGGTTGGATTCTCCAGTTCCTTGGTTTCAGGTGTAAATTTTTTGATACCCTCATTCAACAAAATTGTTGAACGATATCATGCTAACCCTGTGTCGCGTGTCGAGACGGAGGGGTTACGATAAAACGGCTTACCCTTTACTGTCTCAAATTGCAACGCTAATACTGAGACTATGCGTAGCAGCAATAAGGGGGTGTAACGAAACGTGACATCCATACCCGCGAAACCCATGGGCATGAAAGGTTGTCATGAAACGCGACGTCATAAGGACATTCGTCAGGTGGACGCCCTCACTCAAACAAAATCGGAAGAATCAATCGGTAGGATTTTTATCCTAGCGGGTATCCCGTCCGGCATCCCGCGTGCCTTGCCCAAACAATGTTTGTGCCAGGTCGACACCATCTATCCGCTTCAACAAAAAGTGGAGGCGAACATTGCATCCGGATGGGTCAGTAGTGCTCAGGTCGTCCATCTCGGAATATCTTCGGAGGTGCAATTCTATTATTTGAAATGAGGCTATTTTCGCAGATATACGGAGTTCTCAATAAGTTTATTGGACAGTATAGATTCAATCGATACTATTCATGGCCGACGAATTGTCGGGTATGAGGAGAGGTCGGCCTGGTAAATTCAGAGAAGTCTGAATTTATGGAAAGGATGCCCCTGTTTCAGGGGCCCTGCAATTGTGTATATTGTCGAGTTAACTGATTCTTACCATGAAAAGGCTACGTATCATAATCATCACGTCCTTCTTTTTGATATTGTTTTTCTGGTTCATGGGCGTTTTGGCATTCACAGAAAAAATTGGGGATGGGTCCTGGAACGATGATGTATTTTTTGGAAGCACCATTGGAATACTAGCAGCAATAGGGACATTCATAATCTCCCTAATAATGCTCTTATTCGAGAGCTGGCGACGGAAGCGGAGTTGAACGATAATTAATCAAATGAGAGGGGGGCGTCTGTTGGACGCCTTTTATCACGAGTCGGTCCCGGCGGTTGATGATGTACTCCTTGTCGGGGGAGTCCATAGATGCCGAATTGGAAGGTATGAAGACAGGTAGGGATTCGTAAAAAGCGGATTTTACCGCTTTACGGAGGTTTTAAACCAGAAAGTTTTAAACCATATCACTTTGCTCCACCAAAAACCGGAGAAGCCAGAACAAGTGAACTTTACAGCCAGGAAATTAGAAAATGCCTCCGCTCGCTTAGAATGGCGCACCGTGGAAGAGGCAAACAGCGACAAATTTGAAATTGAACATAGCAGCAATGGTAAAACATGGAATCTGATTGCGACTGTTACCGCGAGAGGAGATAGCAAACAACTCGCTGATTATGACTATACACATACTAGACCTGAGCACGGAGAAAACCTCTACTGTCTGAAAATGATTGATTTGGACGGAACATTTGCTTACAGCAAAATTACTAATCTGAATTTCGACGAAGATTTGCTGCTTGCCCTGTATCCCAATCCAGCTGCGAATTCAATAAAAATAAAGATGAATGGCATTGCAAATTGCAATGAAATTCAAAACATTGAGATTTATGACATGAATGGAAAAGTAGTCTATCAATCTCGCAAAACGTCAGCAGGCGAAATTAATATAAGCCATATTCAGTCAGGAACGTATGTAATTTTGATTACCAATAGAAACGGGCGGGTTTATAGCACCAAGTTCGTTATCGCTAAGTGAAAAGTCTGAACAGAACAAACATTTGGACAACCTCTCGTGCCGGGGAGATTGTCCCTTTTTAGCTGTGGTTAACACGTCGAGTTCTTTCAAATGTTCGATCATAGGATTACTATTAACTCTTCGTTATGAAATTTTAAGGCAGATAATTTATCAAAGTCGAGTAGTAACCATTAAGAAATGCCACATTCATGATGCTCATGTCTGTGGCATCTACGCCCCCGTCCAGGCTTACATCGGTTAAAAGGTATTGATCGAAAATGCCGTCGAGGAAGTCGTTGCTAGCGATGGACGCATCAATGGCATCAACGGCCAGATCGTTGTTTAAGTCACCTGCCCACATATACCACTTTCCATTGATGCTACCCATTTGGGAAGGGTCACCCGGAAGTTGGCTGGCCTTGTTGAGGGCGGTTGTAAAATCGTACACTGTGGTGCCAGCATTGAAAGCCGCTATTGAATTGCTCAGGATGGCCAAATGGTTCCGATGAAAAACGGCTACCCGTACCGGCGAACCTTGTCCGACGAATTCAGGAAGCGTACCGTCTGTGTCGACGATGCTACCATTGGGTTTTAGCAACAGGCTTTTCGATTGGAGTTTTATAGCCGGGTTTGCGGCATCGCGAATTTCAATTTTTACCCAATCTACCACCGCACCAGCTACACCTGCCGGATTGCCGATGTTGTTGTAAACGACATTCCCACCGTAGGGGTCAGCGGTAGGCAACAAGCCCGAATTCGCGCTGAAGTAAGTTTGTAGATCGGTGGCCATGTTCGCTTGCCCCGGACGGTAGGCGCCTCTGAGAAGTACTTTGGCGTCGAGCTGGACGAGGGTGCCATTAAACTCCCTTTTGATCCGGTTGCCGGCATTGTCGTAGGTAAATTTGATCTGCGCATTAATGATGCCCGGTGAGGTGACGATACCGCAGAGAACCAGTATTCTGGTCAGGTGTGCGCTCATGAGTGAGATATTTAAGGTGGATAGTGTGATATCTTAAAAGCAATCCTTCTCCCCGTTCGCTATCGATTTATCCAACGTGCCCTCTTTACCGGCTTGCACAGGGAAGTAGCACCCGCTTTTTGTCTGAAATACTTCCGATCCGCTCCCGCATAGGATAGCGCACGCACGGCCCTCGACGATGTGCTTGTCCGCCTGCATATCATCCACGCGCATCTTATACCTGAACGCGCCCTTATACCGCGAGCCGTTGGGCCTTAATCCATCCCAGCCGTACTCTTGCACGGCCATTTTGGAATTGAAATAGGGTTTTTGATACAACATCGTATCCCCCTCGGCACTGTATACGGCAAAACCCCAAATGTCTGTAACGACATCGTTTACAACCGGAAAGAAATAGTCATTCACACCGTCTTTATTGGGTGTAAATACATTCGGCACGTAAATCCGCTTCTTTTCATAGGAAAACTCAACGGCCTGGGTGCCGCAGCAGGATTCGTATTCATGGGCAGCTATTTTGGGTGCGTCCTGCGAGGAGCACGTTGCAGCGCTTGAAATGAGAAGCAGTATGAATAGTGTGAGTGTGTTTTTCATTTTGTTTAATGGTTTGGAGTTAGCTTAACCCGGTTTGCCGTTTATTTAAATATTACCATGATGCCTAGTCCGACGCTCACATCATTCATAAAGTGACTATATCTGTATTGGTTGATGGCTACATTGCCTGAGAAGGCATTTGTAGTAGTTTCCTTGTAAGTCGCGTTGGCCTCGTAGAACCACGAATCGAGATCCAGGTTGAACGAGATTCTCCGCCTGATTCTATAAGCCAATGTGAAAGCTGGGTGAAACGAAAAGCAATCTTCCGTCGCATATTGGGTATCCCATCTAATATTCAGCAACTCATTCGTCCCCTTCTCTTTCAACCGGACGAGTCCCCTGTTACTGACGATTGAAACAACGCCAACCATCATACGCCCAACAAACATCCACCGATTCCGCTCGATTTTATAGGAGGGCCCCAAACTTCCTCGGAATATCGGATCGGAAGTGTTATCCAAATAGTCATCGATGGCACTCGAGTATACGCTAACGTGATACCTGTTTCCATATTTTAGATTAATGTCTTTAATAAATTGATCATGCCTGTCCCGTGGAGTCAAAGCGGGTGACAGCATGACCTGTCCTTCTATGCCGATGTTCCGAAAGAAAACGCCGATAGCGAGGGGCTGAAAAAGCAGGTTTTGATATTTAGTTCCTATCAAATTAGCGGGGATATCGTTGGTCGGAAACGAGCGGGTAGGGAACATAGCTCCTAGCGAAGGGCGATAAAAAAACCTGACCGGCTTGTATTCGGACTGGGCGAACGTAGCACCCTTTAAAACAAACAAAAGCACGAGCAAGAGCAGTAATCTATTCATGTCATTTTAGATTAATGGGCTTCGTAAAGGCTGATAGATGGGCCTTGTTTGAAAGAGCTAAATCAACTTTAAAGCTATATTCCCCTGCTTCTTTTGGTGGGGTAAAAAGATATAGCTCCATAAATTCCGTCTCTGTTCTTTTATAATAGGTATCGGGGCGTACAATGATACTATCGATGCCCACATAGTTTCCCTGTCTCAATACCTTAAATAATGCCGTGACATCACCGCCTTCCGGATGGCTATCGTCGAATTTGTTGATAGTCGTAACCGTTAAAGAGGTAATTGTGTCTCGTGGAGTTATCGTTGTATCAGGTCCGCAAAGGCAACACATAGCGTTGGCCTGGGTGAAAAGGGAGAAGCGATTATGGTACAATGATAATTCGCGCAAGCCAAGTTGGAGCTTGATCCCATAGGCATTTCTCGGGATGGTACTTTCTGAGATGACTGAATTTGCCTCAGAATTATCCAGGTTGAATGCAGATAGATATTCAAATTTGTACTCATACTTGTGCGCCTCCGGACAATCGCAGCAGGAAATAACAAGTTGCGTGCTGATTGCTAATAAGAAAATGATAGTGATTTTCTTTCTCATTGTCATTCAAATTAAAGCATGAAAATGAATTGCATCGGCGAATGATCGCCGCCAATGCAACGTCTTATTTAAAGCAATATGTTGTCAATTAGCCAACACCAGGATTACTACCAGATTTACTCCCAAACCAATCCCCCAATTGGACCAAACCTTTCGTTGCTTTATTCTCTTCGCCTTTTTTGTGTATGCTTTGTAATACGCAGCCTGCTTAAATAATTCCTCGCTGGGATAGCCGAGGTTTTCAATTTTAGGATTAGTAGCAGAGCAAATAATGGCTGGAATAAGGCCAATTACCGGCGAAAGGAGGCTGGTTAATAGTGTGCCTGTCGCCGCACCCTTATATCGTTTATAGTGCCGCGCTGCGTCTATCTGACCTTTAATGTTCAAATCTTCGGGTTGTTTTAATGTGTACAGTTGTGGACTTTGCACAATTGCCATTGAATCGGCAGGCGTTTGGGCTAGACCTGAAAGAGATAAGACGATCATTAGCGTGAAGGAGAGTATAATTTTCATGATAATGGTGGTATAGTTATCTTAGTATTTATGAGTTTTCGGAAAAATGGCATTCACTGATGGAAGATATTCAGAGCAATGAAAGCGAAACTTGACGAAGTTCGGGTGTTTTATATTTGATTTTAAAAATTGATTATCAAAGTGACATGATGGATGTCCAATCGGAGAATACACTGATTATTTGACAAGACTAACAGGTATTGAGCATCTCTTTTTGTAACTAATTTTGAATCGGTAAACAGGAAGTGTATTTACTTGCTTCGGGCCTCCTATTCGAATCGCCAAATGTTGTTCCGATCCTGCCACCGCCCGGGGGAATAGTACGAGGAAAAGGTATTTTACCCTTGTATGTTCCGTCTACTTCTATAACTCCCTTTTTGGTAACTCTGATAAATATGTCAGTGCTGATGGATTGCCATTGTTTAGTTGATAAATTGTGTCGATTGAACAAATATGAACATATCGACCTTCGCTGGTTTCCGAGTACAATTTCATGGATAATATCAGCTTTCCCGGACTAGAACCACAGTTTAGGAAGAAATTTTCCAGGATGAGGACGTCAATTTTTTGATCGTTAGATTGGTTCGAGAAGAAATTACCAATACTATCGGCAAGCACTCCCTTAAACCTTACATTCGCCAAGCCGGAATAGCCTTTAATGGGTATGTATCCTAACAATTTGGGGTTAGTTCTCCGGTCAACGGAAATCATATGACTTCGTGTTTGCTTGCTATTACACGTAAAATCAAAACTTAGATATTGGTCTTGTCCAAGGGAATAATGCCCATAGGCTATCGCCAATAGTATCAGGTATAGGCTATGTTTCATTTTTGAGACGATGTTTGGTGTGTCTTTTCGAGTTTAAGAAGTTTACTGATAGATAATCGTGAAATTGGCTTTCTTTAGATCATTTAGCGTCAGTTCAATAATGCTTCAAGACTTTGTTTTTTATCGGTATTGAATCACAATCATAGAAGCCTGTGCCTGTATTGAACTTGGAGGGATCAACTACATACAGATCGGCCGTTTTTCCCCGCGATAGCTCCTGTTCCCAACAGTACCTGGGCAGATCAAGTGCGAACCGTTCACCTGGTTTCGCGGTAAAGTGATTTTCCAAAGCGCAGCCGCTAAGGTTTGTAAATTCTAATGCGTAGATGATCGAGTCTTTGGATCCATTTCTGAAAATAATATTATGATGACAATCCGGGCCCTCACGGTGACAAGTACTTGCCATAACGATCGTAGTGAGTAACAACGAGAGCAATGTATATTTCATGAAAGTTATTTAATGTCCGTTTTTTATAGATCATGAGTGAAAAACGCTACTTATAAGTAATTGTAAAATTGTCTCTTTTGAGGTCATTCAAAGTAAACACGTGGTGTTTAAGTACCTTATTTTTTATCTCTATCGAGTCGCAATCATAAAACCCGTCCCCTTGACAAAAATGTTGTGGATCAATGAAATAAATTTCTTCGGTATTTCCGTTGGCGAGCCTGTTTTCCCAGCAATCTCTATATCCACGCCAGTCCAGTTTTGAATTGGGTTGTAAAACTTCTCCGTCTAAACCACAATGTGTTACATTCTGATGTGTTAGATTATAAAATTTTAACGCAAAAATTACGGGATCCGATGATGTATTTTCGATTACAATACCGTGATGACAATCAGGACATTCGCGATGACAGGTATTTGCCAAAGAAGGTGCGACCAATAGCAACAATAGGAATCGTTTGAATTTGATGGACATCCTTGGATGATCAGTTATCATAAGTTATAGTAAAATTGTTTCTCTTTAAGTCGTCAATAGTGAGCTCGTAATGCTGCAATACTTTATTTTTGATCGGTATCGAATCACAATCGTAGAAGCCGACGCCTGAAATAAATTTTCTTGAATCAATTACGTACATTTCGGCAGTTTTTCCGTTTTCTAGTTCTTGCTCCCAATAGTATCTTGGTAAATCTAAGGTAGCCTCTTCGTTAGGGGCTGCGTTGCAATAAAAAACCATAGTGCAGAGGCCACTGCCGTTGGTTCCTTTAAGTGCATAAATTATAGAGTCAGTCGAATTGTTTTTGAAAATGATGTTATGATGGCAGTTTGGACGCTCGCGATGACATGTACTCGCGATAAGCAATATCAAGGTCAATGGGGATAGTAGGTTGACGTTCATGAGGAAGTGGCTATATGTAGGTGCTAGTTTTTAAGCTATGAAGACTAATGGGCTATCATACCTGCAATTGTGACGGATTAAGAGATTAATGGTAACTGATTTGCCAACCACTTTTTTTACAATATTCCAAATCAATTTTTCTTCGCTCTAATAGTCCTATCTGCTTTTTTTGGACTTCTTCCCATGGTGCTTTCTCAATGACGTCGGCATCAAAAAAGTATATGTTCTCAGCATTGGACTTCATGAAGATTTCTTCCCAGCAACTGTTAGTTCCGTTCGGACTTACGGTTCGGACGGATTTGTCTCCCGGTTTAAGCAGGTCATTACTGTGCACAGGGTTGTACTGGCCGATCAGTGTATCCGGATAATTCCAATAGATCTGATAATAGAAATTCTTTGATGACCGGTTCACGATAGTAATAGCCGAATGACTTCCTTTCGGACAACTTGGATTGTTATGGCAGGCGAGGATGCAAAGGAGAGAAAGAGATATTACGTAGTTCATGATGTTATTTTTTAAATATTTAGCAGCAGTACTATTTTAGGCGACGGATGATTGTAGATTCGAGGACGGGGTAGCCAACTTGGTGCTGCCGCTTATTATATTTTGTGTTCATTGGGAAAGAATGAGACAAATTATTTTACAATCTTTCTTTCTAATCGTTGCCTCTATCCCGCCCCCGAGAATAGTTTTTTTGTGATAATATTGTATTTCATATGTTTCTGAGTTTTCAATTACTTGACGGGTGAAGTGCGCGCTTTTGTAGTATTTTCTTGCCAGCCTATCGATCTTTTTTAGTGCTATTTCGCAACTACAAGTATAATCGCTTATGAAACCAGCGAATGCTATGAATGTCATGCATATTTTTAGATGTTTCATCAATGTCATTTATTAAAGAAGTATTGTGAGAAATGATACGGTGCTAAGATTTGGCTGCTGAATAGAAAAGATGAATTTTGAAACGGAGAATGATAGTAGACGTTTTGGCGTCCTATAACGAGAGACGGAAGTTTAGATGAATAATTGTCGAAGCCTATGTCGGCATTACTATGAAATTCTCGCCAGGAGCCTCCGGCGTTGGGATGTGTGTGGAACGAAGAGAAAGCACCAGCTGGTTTGCTTTGTGGCTCTATTTCCGTACGATTGCCTCGCGGGAACATTTCAACACTTCCATCGTCCAAAAGCCAACCACCGAATTCTTGGCCTCTTGCAAACGACCTCTGAGACGCAACACTTACAGCATTAAATTGTTTTTTGCTCATTGTTCCGCCTGAGTTGGCGTACCTGCGATAATTGGCAGCTAACTGCAATTGATATGATCCTAATGCTACACCTCCACCGATAAGAGCGGAAACGCCTATACTTTGTAAGTCTTCTCCATTAAGAGCCGCTCCGGTGGCGCTTCCTGTGGCGCCACCGGCGAATGCTCCGGCGCCTCCACCGATGTAGGCTCCCACGGCTCCGCCGGCGAGTCCACTTAAAGCGCCTGCCCAGGCTGCTTTGCCAATATTGCCGCCGCTGAGTGTAGCGAAGCCTACCCCGCTCGCTGCACCTGCCGTAGCGCCTCCGATAGCAGCACCGGCCAAACCACCATAACTCACTGTCAAGGATGACCCTACAGTCGCTGCCACGGAAGAGCCTATACCAGCTGAAGCAGTACCAATAGCTGCGCCGCCCAACGTATAAAAAAATAACGACCATCCGCTTGCACCCTTTGCTTTACCTATGCGATAGCCGGAAAAGCCTCCTACAACCGCCCCGATCACAAAATTTATCCATTCTCCATCTGGATCATTAAACACCAAAGGATTGTTTTTACCGTAAGCGTATCGATTATAATCCTGCGTCGAGTACGGATTCTGCACAAAATTGTCAGGACTCAGCACCCTTCCCACGACCGGATCATACATCCGCCCATTCATATTGATCAAATTGAAATTGGTCAAATGCTCATGGCCGGTAAAGCCGCGGTACAAGTAGCTGGTGGGCGCGGGAACGTTGGTGTAATCCCAGTTAGCAGGATGGCGAAGACGGCCCCAGGCGTCGAAGTTTTGATCGAGGATGACGGCGCCGTTAGGGGCGGTTAATGTGAGCAGTGAGCCGAGGTGGTCGGTGTAGGTATAGTAATACTGGTCCGTGCCGTTTTCGCGGATCACAATTGTAGAGAGTCCTGCGGGCGTGTGGATGTAATGTAGGTGCTTGTCGGGAACACCGGTCGTAATGTCCTTCTCGTAGTTTCCGAAATAGTAATGCGTGTTGATCAGAGCGCCGTTCTTTTTCATGACACCTTTAATGCGCTGGTAACCGGCATCGTAAGTGTAGGTGAGCTCGTAAGGCTGGCCTGAACCATTTTCGATGATCTTGTCTGGCTGGTTGAAGGCCGTGTAGGTAACATCCTGCGTGAGCATGGGTAGCGCAGTAGTAGGCGCAATGATGCCCGCGAGTGCGTTAAGTTTTGCAGGATGGTAGCTGAACTGCTGTCCGGCATCGGTTTTCGAGGCAATATTGCCCGAAAGTTCATAGGTGGTGGTTTGTGCAGGTTTGCCTGTCACCGTGGCTGAGAGCAGGCGGCTGAGATTGTCGTAGGTGAAGCTCTCCTCCTTGTTTTTAATGTAATCCTTCCGCTTGGTCAGGTTGCCTTTGGGGTAATCCCAGGTCAGTTCCAGGTTCTGTACGCCGGCAGTGCTAAACAGTTTCGGAATACCGTAGTCGTAATTGATCACCGATGATTTACCATTACCCAATGTATAGGTCGTGTTCTGGCCCAGGCCGTTCATGCCGGTATTGGTGTAAAGGGTTACCGAGCTGTTGGTGTTTTTGATGGTGGTCGGGTAACCATTGGCATCGTAGGCATGATTGGTGCCAAATCCGGATGGGTATAGTATTGAGGCAATGTCCCCGTAATTATTGTAAGTATAGGTGGTAATGTAAGGGCTGCCATCTATTGTTTCCTTGTTCGTTAACATTCGCCCGTAGGCGTCATAGGTATACTCTTCCAGGTTCCCGGCAAAACCGGTTACTTTTTCGATCTGGTTAATTCCGTTCCCCGAGGCCCTGTATTGATAGGTAGTGGCCGGTTCTCCGGCTTTCGTTCGGGTGAGGGTCCTTCCGGCGACGTCGTAAGTCAAGGTGTAGACGGCTCCGTTGGCATTCGTTTGGCTGACCAGCTCCCCCAGCGAATTGTAATCATATAGGGTGGTGCCCGCATTGGCATCGGTCAGTTGGGTCTGACGGCCGTAGATGTCGAATTGGCTACTGGCAATCGTAACGGCGCCGTTTTTGATGTCTTTTATCCCTCCATGGCTGAAATAGGTGTAAAACAATGTCCCGCCATCGTCTGCCGAATTGGTTACCTTCCCGCTTGCGTCTGTCTTTTGCGAGGTTGTTCCTGTCGGGGAGGTCGTGGTAGTAGTAAGTTCGCCCGCTGCATAGGCGTAACTGATCGTTTTCGTGCCCAACGCGCCGCTATTGATGTTGTAGGGCCTGTTGTATTGATCGAATTGGGTAGTGGTTGTAATATAGGTTTCGCCCGCTTTATACGGTTGGGTGTTGGAAACGACATTGCCCCTTGCATCATAAGTTTGAACCTGTGTGACCGGCTGATTGCCAAAACCCTCGGTTTCCCGTCTGATCTCGCGGCCCAGCAGGTTATACCATATTTTGACATTAGGCTTACCGGGATGTGAAACCAGGCTGTACCATACGGCGCCATTGGCCAGGTCCCATCCATAGTTTTGCGTAATGCTGTACGCAACCGCCGCGGGGGGCAGCGTAACCGTAGGCCTGCCGAATATATCATATTGGTATGTGGTAACCAGCCCGTCGACGCCGGTAGAGGTCAACGGCTTGCCAAACCTGGGATCGTAAGTTGCTGTGGAAGTCTGACCGAGCTCGTTGACGCTCGATTCGGCGTAACGGCCCTTCGGATCGTACACCGACGAGGTATTTCGTGCCGCGGAGGCACCCGGGCCGTTGGGGGTGACAGTCGTCTTTTTCAGAGTGCCCAGCGGGAAGTACTCGTAGGTGGTGACTACATTTTTAGGAAGACCTGAGAAATCCGTTTTCGAAGTAAGCTGTCCAATACCATTATACCCGTAACCTGTCACAACGCTAAATGCAGGCTGCCCCGACCGGGTGGTTGAAACGGTTACTGATGTGGGTTTATTCAGTACTCCGGCCGGATAAGCGCCGTAAACGGTATTGGTTACCGCAGTTTCGACTCCGTTGTTGACTGTGCTTTGCGTAACGTTGCCGAAGTTGTCGTAGACATTTACCGTATTCGTAGTCCGGCCCTCTAATACCTTGTTTTCAAGGATATTGGTGTTTTGTACCCAAAAGCGTTTGGCTGCGGGCGAAACGAAGGTGTTGGTATTGGTGGTTTGGCTTAGCAGGGCGTTTGTCGATGCTAGATGGACCGAAGTCCGGTAGGGGACTGCCGTGTAGTAGGCTGTGTTGAATTCATTTTCAGCAATCGTTTTGATCCCTGTTGCAAGATTGTTAGCCGTTATTTTTCCAAATCCCAGAAAGCCCTTGCCTGCCCGGTGCAGCTTACTGGCTTCATAGGTGTATTGAACGGTATTGTAGCCGCCAATCCCGTTCTGAATTTTGAAATCGGAAACGGCATACAGCGCTGGCTGTATTGCATTGAAAGGGTAGGCTGTGAGATTGCCACGGATGTGGAAGCCATTCTCGTCCGTCAGTTTCTTGTAAACCCATTCAGTAATATGGTTGTAGCCGTTTTTTACTTTTTCAAGAAGATTCTCTCTGCCTTCTTTTTTGAAGTAGAAGACATCCATTGGAATGAAGATGTTCTTGAAATTAATAACATCGGCCCGGTGATCACCATTAAAGTCGCCAATCATCGGAGGCGGGGCGCCCAGGTTCACTACATAACTGCTATTGATCCTGTAAAAATTGGGTCCAGTACTTGAATAGCCTTTTCCGTAGTATACATCAAAGTTGGATGTTGTCGATGGAGGTACTTGCCAACCATGATAAATGTCAGACTTGCCATCCCCGTTGATATCGGCAATGCCCAACTGGTCGCCGGTGAAAGGATTAGTATTCGGAATAGTATTAAATGTAAAAGGAGATTCGTAGAAGCCAATTCCGTTGGAGATTACTACTTTCCACGCGCCAGAGGTGGTTAATTTGGCAAGAATGTCCGTTTTGCCATCACCATTGAAATCGCCGAAATAGCTGAGGTGGTCTTTGGTTAAATAATTGGTTGAGTAATGGATCCGGCGGGCTGTCCATCCATCGAAGGTAAAAACCTCGCAGGCAGACCCTTTAATAAGCATAATATCGCTTTTCCCATCACCGTTGAAATCTACGACGTGGACTTTGTCTGCTGTTGGCCAGTCGCTTATAGCTAATGCGAATACACCTGAAATAACGATGGATCCAAAGTCAGGTTGGACTTTGCCATTGTATAAATGGCAATTGTAGTTGACCGCATTGCTTCCCAACATTGTGAGGATGTCCTGTATGCCATCTCCGTCATAATCGCCTGGAAAAATGAAATGACCAGTGGGATGAATTTTGAAATAACCGGTGTAGGGGGAAATGTTCAGTTCATCGAATTGGATTGGAGGCTGTAAGTTGGTTTGAACGGCGCGATAGATGCGGAGACTAGTCAAAGTGCGATTTTGACCCGAACCGGCAATGTTGGTCATTAAAACATCATCGGCCCCGTCACCGGTAAAATCGTAGGCCAAAAAGTCGAACGAATTGGGAATGCTTTGCTTTTTGACAACGCTATACGTGAGAGGTGCATCAGTTACATTGCCTACAAAAAAGTCATTGGGTTGTGCGACGTACGCAGGGTTCTTAATATAAACGATCATCCTGTATGCGGCAGGATTCTGAATCAGGTTCGCTTCCAGAAAATCGGTTAATCCATCCGCATTGAAATCTCCTGTAATGGTCGTTGAGGAGGGATAGTCATATCCGTCTGTACCGACCGTGGTGAATTCGGCAGGCGGGTCACCATATTTGAAAATAGTGGCATTGAGTTGCGTGCCGTCAGTGCCGGCTTCGATGACCTCTTTTAAATAGGAATTGATGTTATCGTGTCCGTAATTGAACTGGTAAGACCTGACTGTCGCGCCCTCGGCTTTTGTGGTAACCTTGTCCAGCAAATACTTGCTTTCGACCTTTGTGTCGTTTTCAAAGCCTGCATTCTCATCGATTGTGCGGATCTTATAGTCGAATTTAATCTGATTGTACGGCGCTAACCCTTGCGCGGCATTACCGGTGTAGTTAATCTCATCGATGAGTAATGCGAAACTGGCGTTGGTGTTATATTTGAAAGTAATGTAATTTCCATCAGGATACAGGACGCGCGAGAGCGCCCAGGTAAGTACGGTGGCAAACTGTCCGGTAAGCCTGGAATCCGGGGTATTTCCATATTCCATTTTTACCCCGTCTTTGGTAGTTACTTCAAACCACTGAGGACCATTGCCCTGCGTACTTTTGGAGATTAGTGTTGCAAAATTCTCGCTTTCAGTCCCATAGGTTGTATTCGGTTCTCCGTAGTTGCCTGCCTTGGCAATCAGCCTGGCGCCATCCAGCACAAACCGGTCGCTGTTGGTCATGATAACCGGGTTTGTCTCATTATCAAAATACATGTTCCGCGTGACGCGCGTAATTTTTGACAACCCTGCCATGTCCCAACCTTGTCCCAAAACGCCGTTTGCCGCCATAGAATGGTAGTTGATCGAGACTGCCGGGGTAATACCATTTGTTCCGGGCGGTACGGCCAGTGCAATGGAGTAAGTTGCGCCCCCTGATGCCACGCTACCACTGCCCGAAATGCTTCCTGTTGGTAAACTTTGATTAATTGCCCGGCCGTCGAAAGTCGCACCTGTATAAAGGGTTTGGTAAGTGATGTTCTGGGCAGCCGAATTGAAATTTGCAAAGACTGCCAGGGTGCTGAGTAACCAATAAATGTGATTGAGCTTTGCCGGCTTTTGTACTTTTTGAGTGTAACAGTTTTTCATATGCCTAAGGGTTTACACTTAGATAGTGGTGAATGGAAAGATGGATTTATACTGAATAATCGTTAGATCGAAATGGACATAGCCTACCCGTCACTCCGTTTGGAGCGCTTAAAGCACTTAGGTTTGAGGTAAAGTCTTAATCAAGCGCAGGATTGCGGTCCTTAACGATGGTCCGGCCGGGGTGGCGTTTGGGCCGGATTAAGATAGTCGAACGAAAATGAAGAAGCTGAGTCGATATGGTTGTAGGCGATAAGGCTACGTTGTGTTACAACCAAGGCAAACGTATGTATTTTATTTTGTGAAAATTGTAGAATACGGCGGTGACTTATTTATCGGGCCGATAATTGTCTTGTAATCAGTTAGTTGATTGTTTTTATTGCCTTTAAATAAACAGGAGTCGTATCTAAAATATTTATTGCTAAGTGTTTGATTACAAGAGTATTTGAGGCTATTTGAAAGCCGATATTATTACAGAATTAGCGCGGGGATGAATCTTGATATTCTCTCGTAGTTATCATATTACTCCGAATCCTTTCCGATTGTTGACCGTGAAGATCGTGTCTGGCTTCCTTATACTATATAAATGGTTCACACGCGCCTTGCCGCCATTTTCATCGCTCAAACAGTGATGGATAGGGTGTGTGAAAGCGCAGTTTAAAAAACTTCGGGCTTTTTTCGGAGTCTAGCATTTTCTCTATCAATCGGTTAGGTCAAATCGGGCAAAAAGTTTTAAAAATATTTGCGGCGTGCACTTGCATGTTAAAATTAAAGCTGCCACTTTTGCACTCCCAATCGGGAACAACGGCACTGAAAACGATCAGGGCCACGAGTTTCGGGAGTACCGGAGCAACGTTCTTTGACATGATGAAGAGAGCAAAAAGATAGGTTCGTTAGAAACATT
>Ga0209676_1000490_pt1 | contig 63879 bp, 67 predicted proteins | sample AraplaCvi_mLB_r2_FD_184282 | JGI IMG/M metagenome (GOLD analysis project Ga0209676, IMG submission 184282) | Arabidopsis root microbial communities from North Carolina, USA - plate scrape MF_Cvi_mLB_r2 (SPAdes) (version 2) | ecosystem: Host-associated > Plants > Roots > Endosphere | place: USA... | reverse complement strand
GGAGCAATAGAGCAGCTTGCCGTTGTCCTCGCCGTTGCGGGTGTCAGTCATTCGTTCGATCCAAATCCGATAGGCTTGCAACACAAGATGAAGGCTATTGCGGGCTTTTTCAAGCCCGCCGCTGATCGGACATGCCGATCAGGCCTGTTTTGCGCTGCTTATATTAAGCTGGACGCTGGTTGATCACTTCATCGATCAGGCCGTATTCCTTCGCAGCTTCGGCACTCATGAAGTTGTCGCGATTGGTGTCGCGCTCGATTTCTTCCAGAGTACGGCCGCTGTGCTTGGCCATCAGCATGTTCAGACGCTCGCGGATGAAGAGGATTTCCTTGGCGTGGATTTCGATGTCCGACGCCTGGCCCTGGAAACCACCCAGTGGCTGGTGAATCATCACGCGCGAGTTCGGCAGGCAGAAACGCTTGCCCGGAGCACCTGCGGTGAGCAGGAATGCGCCCATGCTGCAGGCCTGACCGATGCAGGTGGTCGATACGTTCGGCTTGATGAACTGCATGGTGTCGTAGATCGACATGCCTGCAGTCACCGAACCGCCCGGCGAGTTGATGTACAGATGGATGTCCTTGTCCGGGTTTTCCGCTTCAAGGAACAGCAGTTGCGCACAGATCAGGTTGGCCATGTAGTCCTCTACCGGGCCCACCAGAAAGATCACTCGCTCCTTGAGCAGGCGCGAGTAGATGTCGTAGGCGCGTTCGCCACGAGCGGACTGCTCGACAACCATCGGGACCAGGCCGCCGGCGGCCTGGATATCAGAGTTCTGCTGAATATAAGAATTACGGAACATGCTCTGCAGTCGCTCCCAAATAGTTATGTCTTGAATACGCATAAGCCAGCTCGAGAGCTGGCTTATGGTGTGCACTTCTAACGCAAAATCAATCAGTCGGCTGCTGGAGCTTCTACCGGCTTGACTGCTTCTTCGTAGGAGACCGATTTGTCGGTCACACTAGCTTTCTGCAGAACAGTATCCACAACTTGTTCTTCCAGCACAACCGAACGCACTTCGTTCAGTTGCTGCTCGTTTTTGTAGTACCACGACACGACCTGCTCTGGCTCCTGGTAAGCGGAAGCCATTTCCTGAATCATTTCGCGAACGCGAGCTTCGTCAGGCTTCAGATCGAACTGCTTGACCACTTCAGCGACGATCAGGCCCAGCACGACGCGACGCTTGGCTTGCTCTTCGAACAGCTCGGCCGGCAGCTGGTCTGGCTTGATGTTGCCACCGAACTGCTGAACAGCCTGCACGCGCAGACGGTCAACTTCGTTGGACAGCAGGGCCTTTGGCACTTCGATCGGGTTGGTGGCCAGCAGACCGTCCATGACCTGATTCTTGACCTTGGACTTGATCGCCTGACGCAGTTCACGCTCCATATTCTTGCGAACTTCGGTGCGGAAACCGTCGATGCCGCTTTCCTTGATGCCGAATTGAGCGAAGAATTCTTCGTTCAGCTCAGGCAGCTTAGGCTCGGACACAGTGTTGACGGTCACGGTGAACTCGGCCGCTTTGCCAGCGAGGTCGAGGTTCTGATAGTCCTCAGGGAAGGTCAGGTTCAGAACGCGCTCTTCACCAGCTTTAGCGCCGACCAGGCCTTCTTCGAAGCCCGGGATCATGCGGCCGGAACCCAGTACCAGCTGAGTGCCCTTGGCGGAACCGCCAGCGAACACTTCGCCGTCGACCTTGCCAACGAAATCGATGTTCAACTGGTCTTCGTTCTGGGCGGCACGATCGGCCACTTCAAAACGGGTGTTCTGCTTGCGCAGGATGTCCAGCATCTTGTCCAGGTCAGCGTCAGCCACTTCAGCGCTCAGGCGCTCAACGGTGATGCCTTCGAAACCGGCAACGGTGAACTCAGGGAACACTTCGAATACGGCTACGTATTCCAGGTCCTTGCCCGCTTCGAGGGATTTTGGCTCGATCGAAGGCGAACCGGCTGGGTTCAGCTTCTGCTCGACCACAGCTTCGTAGAACGAAGACTGGATCACGTCGCCTACCGCTTCCTGGCGCGCGTCAGCACCGAAACGGCGCTTGATTTCGCTCATTGGCACTTTGCCTGGACGGAAGCCAGCAATTTTGGCCTTTTGGGCAGTCTGCTGCAGACGCTTGTTGACCTGAGTCTCGATGCGCTCTGCCGGCACGGTGACGCTCATGCGGCGCTCGAGAGCAGTAGTATTTTCAACAGAAACTTGCATGGATATTCCTCGTTGCACAGACGTTAGCCGGCCGTTTCCGACCCCAGAATCAAGGGCATGCATTCTAGTGGGTCAAACTCAAGAAGTCACCCTACTGGAAACGGGTAAAAAAACAGCAGGCAATTTATAGGGAGCGCCGCACGAATGCCGTGCACTCCACAGGCGAATACAAGCGATCACGTCAGGGCTCTGCATCAACCCTTCTATATATAGAAGGACAATCAATTGGCCCTGACAGCTATACCGGCAATGACCGGAACAGCGAGCAGCTCAGCCCCATCGGAACCTGTAAATTCGATGAAGTGCCCTGCCCTGCGACCTGAATCCGGCCATAACCAGATTTCAGAACCACTAAAACAAAAAAGGCGCCAGACTGTTAAATCTGGCGCCTTTCGAAATATGGGGTGGACGATGGGGATCGAACCCACGACAACGGGAGTCACAATCCCGTGCTCTACCAACTGAGCTACGCCCACCATATTGCGTAACAAAAAAGCCAAACAACTTCTTTGTCGAAACCTCATCAGGCCCGAAGCACAAATGAAGCTTTATTTGGTGCGGATGAAGAGACTCGAACTCTTACGCCTCGCGGCGCTGGAACCTAAATCCAGTGTGTCTACCAATTCCACCACATCCGCGGATGAAGCTTTTAAAGCAAAGGCGCCAGACCGTTAAATCTGGCGCCTTTCGAAATATGGGGTGGACGATGGGGATCGAACCCACGACAACGGGAGTCACAATCCCGTGCTCTACCAACTGAGCTACGCCCACCATATCGCGTTACTTGTGCCAAAGCTGCCTAATGGCGCACCCGGCAGGACTCGAACCTGCGACCATCCGCTTAGAAGGCGGATGCTCTATCCAGCTGAGCTACGGGCGCCTTGTTAATCTGTACTCTTAAAGGACTACAAACTAAGTGCTTTCCAGTGTCGCAGAACCTTGATTCCGCTTCACCTTCTTAACCAGTGCTAGGCTGTGCCCGACAAGTGCGACGAATAGTATAGAGGGCTCCAAAGGTCGTCAAATCCTTTTTGAAAAAAATTCATTTAATTAAAGGAGTTAGCGGAATTTGCTGACCAAGCGCCTTTGCCCTCACCGCTCGACATGCGAGAATGCGTTCTCATTTTTTCCCCTCTCGATGGTTAATCACGCGCAATGACTGCACAACTAATCGACGGCAAATCGATCGCCGCCAGCCTGCGCCAGCAGATCGCTCAACGAGTTGCCGAGCGTCGCCAGCAAGGCCTGCGCACCCCCGGCCTCGCGGTGATCCTGGTCGGCAGCGATCCTGCCTCTCAGGTTTATGTCTCGCACAAGCGTAAAGACTGTGAAGAGGTTGGCTTCCTCTCTCAAGCCTACGACCTGCCCTCCGACACCACTCAGGACGCCCTGACCGACCTGATCGATCGTCTCAATGACGACCCGGCCATCGACGGCGTTCTCCTGCAGCTGCCTCTGCCCGACCACCTCGATGCGTCCAAATTGCTGGAACGCATCCGCCCGGACAAAGACGTCGACGGTTTCCACCCCTACAACGTCGGTCGTCTGGCCCAGCGCATTCCGCTGCTGCGCCCGTGCACCCCGAAAGGCATCATGACCCTGCTCGAAAGCACCGGTGCTGACCTTTACGGGATGGACGCTGTAGTCGTCGGCGCCTCCAATATCGTCGGTCGCCCGATGGCCATGGAACTGCTGCTGGCCGGCTGCACCGTCACCGTGACCCATCGCTTCACCAAGGATCTGGCCGGTCACGTCGGCCGAGCCGATCTGGTGGTCGTTGCCGCCGGCAAGCCGGGCCTGGTCAAGGGCGAGTGGATCAAGGAAGGCGCGATCGTGATCGACGTCGGCATCAACCGTCAGGACGACGGCAAGCTGGTCGGTGACGTCGTCTACGAAACTGCCCTGCCCCGCGCCGGCTGGATCACCCCGGTACCGGGCGGCGTCGGCCCGATGACCCGCGCCTGCCTGCTGGAAAACACCCTGTACGCGGCAGAAACCCTGCACGTCTGAGCGTTTTTTCCAGCGTACCGGAACCCCGCTTTGTGCGGGGTTTTTCATGCCTGAGAAAAAACTTCAACCGTTCGCCGGAAACCGCTCTTTTTACAGGCCTTTTCACGAGATTTTCAGGTCTCTCAAACAACCATCGACAGTTCTTCAGCCATACTCCTAAAATGCGCCGGTTTTAAGAAATAACCCGTTACAAACTAACGGAATATCCAACCCTTATGAGTTCGCCCGCGTGAAAATTCGTCTCTCGATTCTGAGCCTGTTTTTTGCTGTCACAGGCACATTCATCACGCCAACGATCAACGCTGCGGAAACCACCGCTGTCCCGCGCGACGCTTCGACCCTGAAGATCGCGTCCGGCAGCGCTCTGCTCATGGATATGCAGACCAATAAAGTCATTTATTCCAGCAACCCTGACGTGATCGTGCCGATTGCCTCTGTCAGCAAGCTGATGACTGGCCTGGTGGTGGTGGAAGCTCGACAGAACATGGACGAATGGATCGATGTCGATATCAGGAACACGCCGGAAATGAAGGGTGTGTTCTCCCGGGTCAAACTCAAAAGTGAGCTGCCGCGCCGCGAGATGCTGCTGATCGCGTTGATGTCTTCGGAAAACCGTGCTGCCGCCAGCCTTGCGCATCACTACCCGGGCGGCTATGCAGCTTTTATTGCGGCGATGAACGCCAAAGCCAAGGCGCTGGGCATGACCAGCACACACTTCGTCGAGCCGACCGGCCTGTCGGAACGCAACGTTTCCACTGCCCGCGACCTGAGCAAATTGCTGGTGGCTGCGCACAAGCAGCCGTTACTCGTGCAGTTGACCACCACCAAGGAAAAAACCGTGGCGTTCCGCAAGCCCAACTACACCCTGGGCTTTCGCAATACCGATCATCTGGTCAACAAGGCCGATTGGGACATCAAGATCACCAAGACCGGCTTCACCAATCCGGCCGGCCATTGCCTGGTGCTGGTGACGAAGATGGGCAATCGCCCGGTCGCCCTGGTAATTCTCGATGCGTTTGGCAAGTACACGCATTTTGCCGATGCCAGCCGTATCCGCAGCTGGGTGGAGACCGGGCGCAGCGCGAATGTTCCTGCGGTAGCCCAGCAATACAAGGCCGACAAAAACCTCAAGAGTCGTCAGAGTGGCGTGGTCGAAGCGGCAAAGTAGATCCCGCGAACATGAAAAAGCCCCGAGTCTTCGGGGCTTTTTTTCGCCTGCTGCTTTTTCAGTCGTTGGGCAGCGGCATCTTGTCGTCATCGGGGATGCCATCGCCCGAGCTCGGCTCTGGCGAAACGTCGGGCGTCAGCACGTTGGGCCGCGCCAGTGGATCGCGCATCGGACTGCCCGGATCCAGCACCGGATCAACGTCTGGCTCCGGCGTGGTCGGGACGCTGTCAGGTTTGTGATCGTCGAAGCTTGAATCGGTACTCATACGCACCTCGCATCAAGGTTTCAGATCGGCCATCGGATCGTAGGGCTTGGCCGGTTTCTTCGGATCTTCACCAGGCTCGACATCCAGCGGCGCCTTGGCCGGACCGACCGGATCGACTTGCGGATCGTCAAGGTCCGGCGAATCCGGATCGAATCCCAGATCATCACCCGAGGAGTGATCGGACGAATGCGGGCCTTTCGGGGTTGAGGAATCTGCCATGTTGCCTCCTTGATTCACCCGCGAAGCACGGGTACTGATCTTCAGAGGCCTGCAGGGCGCAGTCGTGCCCGGCAGTTGACGAACGGAGCCTTATTGCGCCGCCAGAGCTTTTCTCGCTTGCGCCGCGGCATTTTCTTCACCAGCCTGCGCCAGCTCATCGGCGGCTTTCAACCAACGGGCACGGTCTACAGCGGCGGGGATCTGCGACGGTTTCTGGATCAGGATCGCCCAGCCACCGGACTTGTCGAACGCCGACTCGAAGCTGCCAAAATCCATCAATTGCCGACGATTCATGCCGGCGCGCAGCAGGACCTTCTGCTTATTGCGGTCGTAGCCGGAGAGGATCGCGTAACGCGGTTCAGCCCAAAAGGCCGAACCCTCGCTGAAGCGCACCATCACCGGATAACCTGCCGCAACCTGAGTCAACAAGGCTGGCAGCTTGCTGTCGAGCGGATAGACCACCAGGCCATATTCGCGGGCGAGGTTCTGCATGTTTTGCTGCAGCTTGTCTTCAGCGCCCGGCAAGTTCAGCGGTTTTTCCAGAAGTCCCGGAGTGATCACGATGCCTTGTTGCGACAGCAGACTGGCCAGCACCTGTGGCCCGCTCTGATTGGCTTCGCCGCGATAAAAAGTGCCGCTGAGCTCAACCCGCTCCGGCAAGCGTTTGACTTCCGGCACCACATTGCCTGCGCATCCGCTCAGCGCCGCCACGCAGGCGCCGATAAGCAACCCCCCACGCATTCGAGAAAATACCTGCACCATCTTCACTCTCTTCACAGACGCCGGACATCGTGTTCCGGCAACGCCAGCGATCATAGAGCCGCACCTGCTCGCGGTATAGCCTTAAACCGCAGACACCGCGATTACATAGAGCAAAGTGATCGGTCACTAACGACCTTTGGTCAATAGCTTGAAACACCCCATTGACTAGACTGTCACTGAAATAGAGCGAATTGCGAAAAGCGAGCGCCCGACGCAGGGCGAAGAGGAGGCACCAATGAGCCTGACCATGACCATCGTGATGTTGATAGCCGGCTGGCTGGCCGTGGCGACTGCCATGTTGTGGGGCGTGTTGCGGATTTCCCGGCGGCATCATCACCCGGTGCAGACGCCAACGGTTGAGAAGACAGAGAAGCATTCCGTACGGCACGTTGCCGCGCACTGAAGATCAAGAGCCCCTCACCCTAGCCCTCTCCCGGAGGGAAAGGGAACCTACCGGGTTGTTCTTTTGAATGACGCCGACCTGAATCATCGAGCCGAACTCAGACTTTGAAGAGCCCCTCACCCCAGCCCTCTCCCTCGGGAGAGGGCTGGGGTGAGGGGCTGGCTCTCAAACACACCGCCAATATCAAAGCGAAAAAAAACCGCCTGGACTCAAACAGCCCAGGCGGTTTTTTTGTTGTCAGCCATTACGCCTGCTGAGCAACCTTCTTCTGCTTCGCCCGGCGCGACATCATGTTCAACACCTCGATACCGGCCGAGAACGCCATGGCCGCATACACATAACCTTTCGGTACATGGGCGCCGAAGCCTTCAGCGATCAGCGTCATGCCGATCATGATCAGGAAGCCCAGCGCCAGCATGACCACGGTCGGGTTGTCGTTGATGAACTTGGCCAGCGGATCAGCCGCGAGCAGCATCACCAGTACCGACACCACCACCGCGATGATCATGATCGGCAAGTGTTCGGTCATGCCGACAGCGGTAATGATGCTGTCGATCGAGAACACCATATCCAGCATGAGGATCTGGCCGATGGCCGCGGCGAAGCCCAGGGTCACGGTCGACGTCGCGGTCTTTGGATCTTCCGGCGCCGGGTCCATGCTGTGATGGATCTCGGTCGTGGCTTTCCACACCAGGAACAGGCCACCGGCGATGAGGATCATGTCCTTCCAGGAGAACGCATGGCCGAGGATTTCGATCACCGGCTCGGTCAACTGAACGATGAAGGCGATGGTGCTCAACAGTGCCAGACGCAGGATCAGGGCCATGCCGATACCGATACGGCGCGCCTTTTGCCGGTGCTGCTCGGGCAATTTGTTGGTGAGGATCGAGATAAAGATCAGGTTATCGATGCCGAGCACGATTTCCATCACCACCAATGTGGCCAAAGCAACCCAGGCGGTCGGGCTGGCGGCGAGTTCTAACAGATATTCCATGGGTCAGTCCTGACTCTGTGTAAGACGGTTCAGATGGTCTTGGAGGAAGATTCGGATTCTTCCGCTTGTTTTTCCGGTGTTTCTTTTTTCTGGATCAAGCCACCGGTGGCATCGCTGAGCGCTTGCTCGGCGGCCTTGTGGGTATCGTCGATCGCTTGCTTGGCGGTCTCAGCGGCCGCGCCCATCAATTGCTGCGCGCTTTTTTCCGCCTGATCACAACCGGCCAGAACCAGTAAAGACGCAAACATCAATGCGGGAAATGTGTATTTCATAAGGTTTCCTTCGAATGAACAGACAGGCGCACACACCGGCCGTCGATGGCTGGGCATTCTAGGGAGATGAACAGTTCAGGAAAATTCGTATTTTTAGCGGCTATACTTCGGTTTTCACGAAGTGGCGATCGATATGCTCAATTACCGACAACTGCATTACTTCTGGGTCGTGGCTAAAACCGGCAGCATTGTCCGCGCCTGCGAGCAGCTCAATCTGACGCCGCAGACCATCAGCGGGCAGATTTCCCTGCTCGAACAAACCTATAACGTGGAACTGTTTCGTCGCGTTGGCCGGCAGCTGGAGCTCACCGAAGCCGGACGCCAGGCCCTGCCCTACGCCGAGCAGATGTTTCAGTTGGGCGGCGAGCTGGAGCTGATGCTGCGCGCGCAACCCAACGAGCAGCAGATCCTGTTCCGGGTCGGCGTCGCCGATGTGGTGCCAAAATCCATTGTCTATCGCCTGATCGCACCGACCATGGAGCTGAGCGAGCCGCTGCGCATCACCTGTCGCGAGGACAAACTCGAACGCCTGCTCGCGGATCTGGCCATTCAACGTCTGGATCTGGTGATTTCCGACAGCCCGATGCCCTCGCATCTGGACATCAAGGGCTACAGCCAGAAGCTCGGTGAATGCGGCATCAGTTTTTTCGCCACCGCCGAACTCGCCGCACAGTATGGCCAGGATTTCCCGCGCAGCCTGCACGGCGCGCCGCTGTTGATTCCCGGGGCCGAAACCGTGGTGCGCAGCCGCTTGCAGCGCTGGTTCGCCGAACAGCAGATCCAGCCGCAGATAGTCGGCGAGTTCGATGACAGTGCTTTGATGCAGGCCTTCGGCCAATCCGGCAGCGGGATCTTTATCGGCCCGAGCGTGATTGCCGAGGAAGTGAAGCGTCAGTACGGCGTCGAACTGATTGGCCAGACCGATGCGGTGAGCGAGTCGTTCTACGCCATTTCGGTGGAGCGCAAGGTCAAGCACCCTGGCATCGTTGCGATTACCGAGGGTGCCCGACGCGAGCTGTTTACCGGATTATGAAGCGCAGGCTTCACGCGGCTTCAGCGTCATCAGCACCATGGCGAGGAACACCGACAGCAGGATGAAGCCGGCAGCGGCAAAGCCGAGAAAGCCCAGACCGGCGCTGTCGATCACCCGACCGCCGACCATCGCGCCCAGGCCGATACCGAGATTGGCCCCGGCGATGTTCAGCGACGCAGCAAAGGCGGGCGCTTGCGGCGCGGCTTTCATCAGGCGCACATGGCTGACCAGGAACAGCGCCGCCTGGGTTACGCCCCAGATGCCCATCGCCACTGCCAGGCCAACGGGCGAATGAATGTTCGGCACCAGCGAGACCATGCCAGCGATCATGAACGCGCAGAACAACACCGACGCTCCCAGCGGATGCCGATCCACCGCACGTCCACCGAGCGAGTTACCAATCAGCCCGACCGCGCCAAAAGCCATCAGGCACCAGCCGACTACGGTGCCGTTGAACCCGGCAAGGCGCTCGAGGATGTCGGCGAGGTAGGTGTAGGCGGTAAACATGCCGCTGAACACCAGAATCGACAACACGATATGGCCGATCATCAACGGACTGCGCAGGATCTTGAATTGCGAACGGAAGCTGACCTGATGCTGGTGCAGACTGGTTTTAGGCAGGTAGACAAATAGCAGCAAGGCTTTGGCAAACGCGATCAGCGCGAGAATGCCGAATGCGCTGCGCCAGCCGAACGCGTCGGAAATCAGCGTGCCGACCGGAATGCCGAACACCGTGGCGCAGACAATACCGAAGCCGATCTTGGCAATCGCCCGACCGGCGAAATCCGGGCCGACGATGTCCACCGCCGTCTCGCTGGCCAGCGCCCAGAACACCGGCAAGCCCAGCGCCGGAATCAAGCGCGCGATGGCCATCACCCAGATGTTCGGCGCCAAAGCTGCAACTGTGTTGGCCAGGCCGAACATGATCAGGATGCTGATGAACAGTCTGCGCCGTTCGAAACGGGCGAAATACGCGGTCAGGAACGGGCCGAACAGCGCCACGGTAAAGGCGAACAACGTCACCAACAGCCCGGCTTGCGGGATGGTGACTTCGAGGTCTCGGGCTATCGCCGGCAGCAGGCCGACAATGACGAATTCCGTGGTCAGCACCGTGAACCCGGCGGCGGACAACAGAAGAATAGGCAACAGCATGCGCAACTCCAGCAAAACGACGACGCCAGCGATGACCCGGAGGCCCGCTGGCAGAACTAGAAAATGAGGATGGCGAATCTTAACAGACTGTGTCTGCACTGAGTTGCCCAAAACTGCCGATCTGCCCGGTTGATGCGGTGGCAGATCGTCACAGGCTGAAGGTTGGCGCCTGCGCTGTGATAAAGTCCGCGCCCTGAAAATCGTACAGCTGATCAACGTGCCGTTTGGCGGCGTTGATGTCACTTCGACAGGCGTTTCGTGACTGCCCACGACGCTTCGCACCCTATAAAAAACAGAGATGCCGTCATGACCGCTTCATCCCCTTCTCTTTTGCAACGCCTGAAAAACCTCAGTCTGGTCAGCCAGATCGTCATCGGCCTGATCGCCGGCATCGCCCTGGCTCTGTTCGCCCCGGAAGCGGCGAAGTCCACCGCGTTCATTGGCAAAGTGTTTGTCTCGGCGTTGAAAGCCGTGGCGCCGATTCTGGTGTTCGTGCTGGTGATGGCTTCGATCGCCAACCACAAGCACGGCCAGGAAACCCACATCCGGCCGATCCTGTTCCTCTACCTGCTGGGCACGTTCGCCGCAGCGGTGGTGGCCGTGGTGGTCAGCATGAGCTTCCCGTCGAGCCTGGTACTGTCCACGGACAACGTTACGGTCACCGCGCCCGGCGGCATCACCGAGGTCCTGCAAAGCCTGTTGCTGAGTGTTGTCGACAATCCGGTCAGCGCGCTGATGAATGCCAACTTCATCGGCATTCTCGCCTGGGCGATCGGCATGGGCATCGCCATTCGCCACGCCGGCGATACCACCCGCGAAGTGCTCGATGATCTGTCCAACGGCGTGACCCTGATCGTGCGCGTAGTGATTCGCTTCGCGCCGCTGGGCATCTTTGGCCTGGTGGCGTCGACGCTGGCCACTTCCGGTTTCGGCGCGCTGCTCGGCTATGCGCACCTGCTGGCCGTGCTGCTGGGCTGCATGCTGTTCGTTGCGCTGGTGATGAACCCGCTGATCGTGTTCTGGAAGCTGCGCCGCAACCCGTACCCGCTGACCCTGATGTGCCTGCGCGAAAGCGGCATCACCGCATTTTTCACCCGCAGCTCGGCGGCGAACATTCCGGTCAATCTGGAGTTGAGCAAGCGCCTGGGCCTGCACGAAGACACCTACTCGGTATCGATCCCGCTCGGCGCCACCATCAACATGGCCGGCGCGGCAATCACCATCACCGTGCTGACCCTGGCGGCCGTGCACACCCTGGGCATCGCCGTGGACATCCCGACCGCGATCCTGCTCAGCGTCGTCGCAGCGATCTGCGCCTGTGGCGCTTCGGGTGTGGCCGGTGGTTCGCTGCTGCTGATTCCGCTGGCGTGCAGCCTGTTCGGCATCCCGAGCGAGATCGCCATGCAGGTCGTGGCGGTAGGCTTCATTATTGGCGTGCTGCAGGATTCGGCGGAAACCGCGCTCAACTCGTCGACCGATGTGCTGTTTACCGCAGCGGCTTGCCTCGGTGAGGAAGAGAAGGCTAAGCGCACGGCGTAATTTCTCGCGCAACGAAAAGCCCGCCTTGGTGTGAACCTTGGCGGGCTTTTTTGTAGCTGGGAATCCCCCCCGGTCAGTCCCCTCTCCCTCCGGGAGAGGGTTAGGGTGAGGGGCTCTTGCAGGCTTAGAACGCGCCCATGTAGTCGCGCTTGCCCACTTCAACGCCGTTATGACGCAGCAGCGCATAAGTGGTGGTGACGTGGAAGAAGAACTGCGGCAAGCCGTAAGTCAGCAGATACGCCTGACCACTGAAGCGCTTCTCTTTCGGCGTGCCCGGACGGGTCACGATTTCGATGCCTTCCTTGCCGTCGATCTGCTCTGGCTTGATCTCGCCGATGAAGGCCAGAACCTTGGCAATCAGCGCTTGCAGGTCGGCGAAGGTGGTTTCGGTGTCGTCGTACTTCGGCAATTCGACCTCAGCCAGACGCGCCGACACGCCTTTGGCGAAATCCACAGCGATCTGCACCTGACGCACCAGCGGGAACATGTCCGGGTACAACCGCGCTTGCAGGAAGACGCTCTGGTCGATGTTTTTCGCGCTGGCGTGGGCTTCAGCCTTTTTCAGCACATCGCTCAGGGCGTTGAGCATTTGTTGAAAAACCGGGACGGATGCGGCGTAAAGTGAAATGGTCATGGCAATCTCATGTGATGGCTGGGTAATACGTGGTGGCGATTATAGCCATGCTTGATGACCGCACGGCTTGCCTTTTGTTTGGCAAGGATTAGGCTAGGCGGCTTCGACTGCAGAGGGAACGCGCGATGAGCAACGAACAAGAATCCACCGCCGAACAGCCACGGCTCAATGCCACGGAAATCCGCATCCTCGGTGCGCTGATCGAAAAGCAGGCCACCAGCCCGGAAACCTATCCGCTGACCCTCAACGCGCTGGTGCTGGCCTGCAATCAGAAGACCAGCCGCGAACCGGTGATGAACCTCAATCAGGGTCAGGTTGGCCAGAGCCTGCGGGCGCTGGAAGGTCGCGGCTTCACCAGACTGGTCATGGGCAGCCGCGCCGACCGCTGGGAGCACAAGGTCGACAAGGCGCTGGAACTGGTGCCGGCACAGGTGATTCTGACGGGTTTGATGTTTCTGCGCGGTCCGCAGACCGTCAATGAACTGCTGACCCGCAGCGGGCGCATGCATGAGTTCGAAGATAGCGAACAGGTCGTGCATCAGCTTGAGCGATTGATCGCTCGTGGTCTGGCGGTATTGATTCCGCGTCAGGCCGGGCAGCGCGAGGATCGCTACACCCATGCACTGGGCGACCCGGCGGATATCGAGGCGATATTGGCGGCGCGGCACAATCCCGGGGAGCGATCGAGCGGTGGCGTTTCGCTGGAGCGCATCGAAGAACTGGAAGCGCGGATTGCAGCGCTGGAAGAACGCCTGGCCCGTCTCGAATAACCAACACAGGGCCATTGTGGGAGCGAGCCTGCTCGCGAAAGCGTAGTGTCAGTCACCACTGATCTTGAATGACCCGCCGCCTTCGCGAGCAGGCTCGCTCCCACAGGGGACACCTGCAAATTTCAGATTTTATTCCCCATCCCAATAATCCACCCCATCCGCCTGCCGCGCGACTGCGACAAACCCCGAGGCATTGCCCTCGGCATCCACCGCGAAGTTATCCATCACCGCATACTTGTTCGAATCCGGATACTCGCAAATCTCAGGCTGCTGCTGAGTGCTCACCGCCAGATAACGCAGTTCGCCCGCGCCGGTATTGATGATCTGATGGGCGTTCTCCGGCCCGCCCGCTGGGCAGGCGATCACATCACCGGCGCGGATCGGAAAACGCTCGCCTCCCAACCGCACCTCGCCCTCCCCGGCCACCACGTAGAACATTTCCTCATTGACCCGATGGCTGTGGAACGGACTGCCGCGCATGCCCGGCGGCAGCGCATACAGGCGATAACCGAGTTTCTGCGCACCCAGTTGCTGACCGATGCGCGCGATGCGCTGCTGATAACGCCCGGCGGTTTCGCCTTCGGGGGCGAGGGCTTCGGGCAGGGGCTCGAGTTCGACCTCGTTGAGGTTGAGGATGGGCGGATGCATGGGTGGCCTCGGTTATGGTTTTTGTGGTGGGCACATCTGTGCGTGCTGGCGAGAATTATAGAGAGTGATCCAGAACCGCAGCGCGGCCTTCGCGAGCAGGCTCGCTCCCACATTCAATCGCATTCCAGCGCAACCTGTGGGAGCGAGCCTGCTCGCGAAGAGGCCCGTTCAGCCACTACAAAAATCACTCAGCTACGGGCAAATTCCACCGCCGCCGCAAACTGCGCCTCATTCGGCCGCACCCCGGTGTACAGCACGAACTGCTCCAGCGCCTGGATCGCAATCACTTCCAGCCCGGTGATCACCCGCTTGCCTTCGGTCCGCGCCCGCACGATCAGCGGCGTTTCCGAAGGGATCGCCACTACATCGAACACGGTCTCGGCCGCCTGGATCACCTCAGGCTCGAACGCCAGTTGCCCCGCCTCCGGCCCGCCGTCCATGCCCACCGGCGTGACGTTGATCAGCATCTGCGGGCGCTCGTCGCCCAACTCGGCCTGCCAGCGATAACCCAGCGAATCTGCCAAAGCACGTCCGGCCCGCTCGTTGCGGGCGACGATCAAACCGTTCCTGTAGCCGCCATCGCGCAGGGCGCTGGCCACCGCTTTGGCCATGCCGCCGCTGCCACGCAGGGCGAAGGTCGAATCTTTCGGCACCGCGTGGCTTTCCAGCAACTGCGCGACGGCGATGTAATCGGTGTTATAGGCCTTGAGGTGGCCGTTGGTGTTGACGATGGTATTGATCGACTGGATCGCCGCTGCCGAGGCATCCAGCTCATCGACCAGGGCAATGCAGGCTTCCTTGAACGGCATCGACACGCCGCAGCCACGAATACCCAGTGCCCGGATGCCACCGACTGCACCGGTCAGGTCCTGGCTGCTGAATGCCTTGTAGTAGAAATTCAGGCCCAACTGTTCATACAAATGGTTGTGAAAACGCAGACCGAAATTCCCCGGCCGCCCGGACAGGGACATGCACAATTGGGTGTCTTTGTTCGGGTTCATCTGCATGAAACTTCTCCTTCAAACGCACTTTCGGATGGACGGGATTGGCCAGCCCACCGGGTTCTGAATCATCATTGCGGCTTGTTCGAGGCGCCGCGCTGCCGAGTAAAAAAGCCGCTACAGACCTTACACAAAATTTACCCAGCGGCTGTGCTGAATTTCGCAAATTTGCTGTCTTAGCTGTATCCCCGCGACAACTGTGGGCCTGGTTCAGGCCCAGCCGCCGGGTCGAAGAACCGAGGACTTATCATGATTCGTAAACTTCCCATCATGGCTTTGTTGATTGGCGCACTCGCCGTCACCGGTCAGGCTGAAGCGGGTGGTGGCCATGGCTGGCAGGGCCCTGCAGTGTTTGGCGCGATCGTCGGCTCGGCCATCATCGGCTCGGCACTGATCAACCAGGATCGGCCGGTGTACGTGCAGCAACAGCCGGTTTATGTTCAGCCGCAACCGGTCTACGTGCAGCAACCGCCGCCACCGGTCTACTACCAACCGGCACCGGTGTATGTGCAGCAACCGGTTTACGTGCAGCCGGCCCCTGTTTACTACGGCCCGCCTCGCGGTTATTACGGTCGGCCCCATGGCTACTATGGCGGCCCGCATGGTTACTACGGCGGTCCACGCTGGTAAGCGCAACACAGAGCCCCGCTTTCGAGCGGGGCTTTTTTATGACCGCTGGTCGGCGAAGGTCCGAAAAAATCTCGCCGAGGTCGTTGTGAGGACAGTTCGAGCAGCTAAAGTCGGCATGATGGAATCGACCGCTGGCTGTTTTTTTCATCAAATGGTCACCGTTTTGTCATGACGGAGCCGCAATCTGAATCCGTCCGTAAACAACAGATCGATAACAACAAGGACGACTGTATGCCCACACAAAATCCGCACCGCATCGTCGGTTTGTGCACCTCGAGCAAGGTCTACAGCGCGCTCACCGAGCTCAAGCATCTGGAAGGCCATCGGTGCGCCAAGCTGCTGTCCCTGCTCGCCGAAAACCTTGTGCACAAGGGCCTGCTCAATGAACGCGAAGTCATGCACATGCTCGATCAGGTGGTCGAATGACGCCGTACCTCACTGGCATCAATGACCACTATCGAAAGCGTTGATTGTCCGTCGCGCCGGCAAATCCCTAAGGTAGCCCCATCAGTTTGATGGAGGTTTTCCCATGGCTCAGGTTCAAATCATGTCGGTGATCGGCAGCGCAGTTCCCGCTTCGCTGCGTGCATCCGGTTTGCTCGCTTGCTGGTATCTGGTGCGCGATGGCGAGCCAATCAGCGGCCCGCTCACCTCTTTGCCGGCGGCGCAGGCCTTGTCGCAACAGGTCACCAGCACCGCGTTGCATGCCTAAGGCAGTTGCACTTTGGGCTTGGTCTCGACGAACAGCGCCCAGCTCGACAGGAATAGCGCGGCGATCAGCGGGCCGATCACGAAGCCGTTGAGGCCGAACACCGCAAGCCCGCCAAGTGTGGAAACCAGAATCAGGTAGTCGGGCATTTTCGTGTCCTTGCCCACCAGAATCGGGCGCAGCACGTTGTCGACCAGGCCGATCACGAAGACGCCGAACAAGCCCAGCACCACGCCCTGCCAGATCATGCCGCTGAGCAGGAAGTACACCGCCACCGGCGCCCAGACAATCCCCGCGCCCACCGCAGGCAACAGCGAGAGAAACGCCATCAGCACCGCCCAGAGCAACGCGCTGGGAATGTCGAGAAACCAGAAAATCAGCCCGCCCAGCGCACCCTGGGTCACGGCCACGACCACGTTGCCCTTGACTGTCGCACGCACCACGCGGTTGAACTTCAGTTGCAGGCGGCGCTTGTGGTTTTCCTCCAGCGGCACCGCCGTGCGCATCTTGCGCGCCAGCTCGGGGCCGTCACGCAGAAAGAAAAACAGCAGATACAGCATGATGAAAAAGCTCACCACGAATTCAAAGGTGCCCTGGCCGAAACTGAACGCCTGGGTCGCCAGCACCTGACTGCCCTGCATGGCCGTCTTGACGATTTTCTCCCGCAGGCTGTCGAGTTCGCCCATGCCAAAGCGATCGAGCAAATGCTGAAAGTACGGCGGCAAGCTGTGCTTGAACTGCGCCAGATATGCGGCGATGTCCAGCTCACCGCTTTCGATGTTCTTGTAGACCGTCGCCCCTTCCTGCACCAGCAAAATGCTGACGATGATCACTGGCAGAATCGCGATCACCAGACACAGGCTCAACGTGCACAGCGAGGTCACGTTGCGTGGCCAGCCGAATTTCAGCTGCACCTTGCGCTGCACTGGCGCAAACAGAATGCCGAGGATGACAGCCCAGAACACCGCGCCGTAAAACGGCAGCAGAATCCAGATAAAAGCTACCGTGACCAGCACCAGCAGCACCGTCAGGGATTTGAATTGCAGACTCTTTTCGTTCATATCCGGTCCATGTCAGTCAGGCGTCACGCACGCCCGCCCCACTTAGTCAGCCGCCGCGCGCGCGAGTGCCATGTTTATTCATGGAGCATAGATCCAGATCAATAAACCCTCGCGACAGCTGCCCTACCCTGCGCGGCTTTTGCGACCGACACCCAAATGCCGACTCTCATCGCTCCCGAGCTGCTTGCCCCCGCTGGCACCCTGAAAAACATGCGTTACGCCTTCGCCTACGGCGCCGATGCTTGGCCGAGATGAAGGTGAAGAATCGGTTTGTCATCGGCGATCATCTGGAACTGATGACGCCCAAGGGCAATTTTCATTTGGATCTGCATGAGTTGCGCAGTGTCAGCGGGGCAGCGATAGAGGTGGCGCCGGGGGATGGGCATACGGTGTATGTTCCGGTACCGGATGGAGCGGACTTGCGCTTTGAGTTGTTGATGCGGAATTTGGTCCCGGTTTAATTCCGAGGCACGCCTGCCGAAGGCTGCGATCTTTTGATTGTGATCGCTCCCACTCTCCAGCGTGGGAGCGAGCCTGCTCGCGAAGAGGCCGGCACACGCAACAAAAAACCCAGACCTCAGCGCATGTCATCCGACAACGGCGTCGGCTCATCCGCCGGCGGCACATCGTCGTCATCCGGCGGATCCTTCCAGTCATCCGGCCGGTCGCCATCGCTCAGTGGATCGCGCCCCGGATGCATGCCCGGCGGTGCGTCGTGATCGGTCAGGGTCGGCTCGTCGGTGCCGGATACGGGGCGGGTCTGGTCGGTGGGCGCCATGCCACCGGGAACAAGCGAGTCATCAGCCATGCTGCACCTCACAATACTGGCCCGGATTATCCGGGGCGTATAAGTTGGAAGCGCGGCCATCGACGGCGTGCGATAGATCAGACCAGCGGCATCAATCCTGGGCAATAAAGCGATCACGACTGTTGGTCAAGTGCAGCCACATGGCGGCACGGGCGGCATCGGCGTCCTGACGCTTGATCGCATTCAGAATCGCCTCGTGCTCCAGATTCGCCAAATGCCCGAGCTTGCTCAGATCTGCCGCGCCGCGCTCGGCGGCATTCAGACGATTGCGCGGGATCATCGCGCTGCCCAGGTGCTGCATGATCTCGCTGAAGCAGGCGTTGCCGGTGGCCTCGGCGATCAACAGATGAAAACGCCGATCGGCCTCCACGCAACTGTCGTTGTTGGCCAGCAGCCGCTGATAGTCATCCAGCGCCTGACGCATCTGCAGCAACTGCTGCTCACTGCGTCGCTGCGCCGCCAGCGCCGCGGCTTGCGTTTCAAGGCCCATGCGCAATTCGAGAATGCTGCGCACACCCAGCGCCGTGTCGACATTCAGGCGCAGGCCCTGCTCCGCCGCGCGCTCGATCACGAAGGTGCCGATGCCGTGGCGCGTCTCGACCAGGCCCGAGGCCTGCAACTTGGAAATCGCCTCGCGCACCACCGTGCGGCTGACGCCGTGCTCCTGGACGATGGAATTCTCCGACGGCAGTTTGTCACCGGGCGACATCTGTCCGAGCAGGATGCTCTGGGTGAGTTTTTCCACCAGGTCATGAGCGAGGTTGTGCGTGCGTTTGCGCGCAGGCGCGTCGAGGTCTTCTTGCATGGTCGGTTCCGGTGATCGGGGCTTGCCGATCGTAGCACCGCGGGATGACGGTTGAGATGGATTCTAGCGCTGTATGCCACGACTACTTGTATGACAACATCAGAGACGTCGAAATTCGCTGTGTTGATCCTACGGTGTTACCGATATGCGTGAAGCAAGCACGCCACTACGCACATCTCGCTATAACCCCCGAAAATATTGGGCTTAACCCGATTTTTTCATAAGAAACTCTATGTTCAGACGAATTTAATCACCCCTCCCCACTTGTAGGACAAAAAAACACAGTTGTATGATGTCTATCAACAACGCAACACCAGTCCTACCCGCATAAAAATAATCAGTGGGAGAAAAACAAGTGAAAACCTCCGTCTCGGGGATGCAGGAAAGCGTTGATCCAACGCTCGCCTCGGCCATCTCGAAAGTCAAACGCCACGTCCTGCCGCTCTTCGTGATCATGTTCATCGTCAATTACATTGACCGGGTGAACATCGGTTTCGTCCGCACCCACATGGAAACCGATCTGGGCATTGGCGCTGCCGCCTACGGCTTCGGCGCCGGCCTGTTCTTCATCGGCTACGCGCTGTTCGAAGTGCCGTCCAACATGCTCCTGCAAAAAGTCGGCGCGCGCATCTGGCTGACCCGCATCATGTTCACCTGGGGCATCGTCGCGGCCTGCATGGCGTTCATTCAGAACGAAACCCACTTCTATATCCTGCGTTTCCTGCTCGGTGTCGCTGAGGCCGGGTTCTTTCCCGGGGTGATTTATTACTTCACCCGTTGGCTGCCAGGCGTCGAGCGCGGCAAGGCGATCGCGATCTTCCTCAGCGGCTCGGCGGTGGCCTCGCTGATCTCCGGTCCGCTGTCCGGTCTGCTTCTGCAGATCAACGGGCTGGGCATGCACGGCTGGCAGTGGATGTACTTCATCGAGGGGATGTTCTCGGTGTGCCTGTGCGTTTTTGTCTGGTTCTGGCTGGATGCCAAACCCCACGATGCGAAATGGCTGAGCCGCGCCGAACAGGATGCGCTGGTCAGCGCCATCGACGACGAGCAAAAGGCCCGCGAAGCCGCGACGCCGATTCGGCCCTCGCTGGGCAAACTGCTCAAGGACCGGCAGATCATTCTGTTCTGCCTGATCTACTTCTTCATTCAGTTGACCATTTATGCGGCGACCTTCTGGCTGCCAAGCATCATCAAGAAGATGGGCGAACTCAGCGACGTGCAGGTCGGCCTGTTCAACTCGATTCCATGGTTGCTGTCGATCGTCGGCATGTACGCCTTCGCCTCGCTGTCGGCGAAGTGGAAACATCAGCAAGCGTGGGTCGCCACTGCACTGCTGATCGCCGCAGCGGGGATGTTCATGTCCACCACTGGCGGGCCGATCTTTGCCTTCGTCGCGATCTGCTTTGCGGCGCTGGGCTTCAAATCCGCCTCGTCGCTGTTCTGGCCGATTCCCCAGGCCTACCTGGACGCACGCATCGCGGCGGCGGTGATCGCACTGATCAACTCGGTGGGCAACCTCGGCGGTTTCGTCGCGCCGACCACCTTCGGCCTGCTGGAACAACACACCGGCTCGATTCAGGGCGGCCTTTATGGTCTGGCCGCGACCTCGATCATCGCCGCAATCATCGTCTTCGCTGCGCGCACCACGCCGAAACCCGCTGCTGAAAAAGCGCTGGCCGACGCCGCGCCGAAACACGCCTGACTTCGTCTCGACAAGGAAAACAACAATGACTGTTCATGACACCGCCAAAGCTCCGATCATCACCGAGATGCAGGTCATTCCGGTGGCCGGTCACGACGGCATGCTGCTCAATCTGAGCGGCGCCCACGGGCCGTTTTTCACCCGCAACATCGTCATCCTCAAGGATAACGCCGGCCACACTGGCGTCGGCGAAGTGCCCGGTGGCGAGAGCATTCGCCAGACCCTGGAAGACGCGCGCAATCTGGTGGTCGGCAGCCCGATCGGCACGTACCAGAAGATCCTCAACCAGGTGCGCCAGACCTTCGCCGACCGCGATGCCGGCGGCCGTGGTCTGCAGACGTTCGACCTGCGCATCACCATTCACGCGGTCACCGGCCTGGAAGCCGCCCTCCTCGACCTGCTCGGCCAACATCTGGATGTGCCGGTGGCGGCGCTGCTCGGCGAAGGTCAGCAACGCGATGAAGTGAAGATGCTCGGTTATCTGTTCTACGTCGGCGATCAGCACGAAACCGATCTGGCCTATCGCACCGAACCGGACGCCGACAACGACTGGTTCCGTGTGCGTCACGAAAAAGCCATGAGCGCCGAAGCGGTGGTGCGTCTGGCCGAGGCGGCGCACGCCAGGTACGGTTTCAAGGATTTCAAACTCAAGGGCGGTGTGCTCAGTGGCGATGCCGAGATCGAAGCGGTGACGGCACTGGCCGAGCGCTTCCCCGATGCGCGGATTACCCTCGACCCGAACGGCGCCTGGTCGCTGAAAGAAGCGATTCGTCTGTGCCGCGATCAGCATCACGTACTCGCCTACGCCGAAGACCCGTGCGGTGCGGAAAACGGTTATTCCGGTCGCGAAGTCATGGCCGAATTCCGCCGCGCCACCGGGCTGAAAACCGCGACCAACATGATCGCCACCGACTGGCGCGAAATGGGTCATGCGATTCAGTTGCAGTCGGTGGACATTCCGCTGGCCGACCCGCACTTCTGGACCATGCAGGGTTCGGTGCGCGTAGCGCAGATGTGCCACGAATGGGGCCTGACCTGGGGCTCGCATTCCAACAACCACTTCGATATTTCCCTGGCGATGTTCACTCACGTCGCCGCCGCTGCACCGGGCGACATCACCGCGATCGACACTCACTGGATCTGGCAGGACGGCCAGCGCCTGACCAAGGCACCGCTGCAGATTGTCGATGGCCTCGTGCAGGTTCCGAAAAAACCGGGGCTGGGTGTGGAACTGGACATGGATCAAGTGGCCAAGGCCCACGAACTGTACAAAGGCAGGGGCCTCGGCGCGCGGGATGACAGCGTCGCGATGCAGTTTCTGATTCCGGGGTGGAAGTTCGATAACAAGCGGCCGTGTCTGGTGCGGTAATCCAGCAGGCGCCGCTGATTGAAATTGTGGGAGCGAGCCTGCTCGCGAAGGCGTCAGGTCAGTCGATAGTGCTGTCGCTGACACACCGCTTTCGCGAGCAGGCTCGCTCCCACTAGGGATTTTTGTCAGGCAGAAATTTGCAGCAACCACGCCTTGAACGCTTTCATCGCCGCTGTCTCGGGTCGCGATTGCAACCGCGTCAGCCAATAACTGCCGGTGGTGATCTCGATCGCAAACGGCTGGCAGATCGCATCCGCCGCCAGTTGCCGGGCGAACATCAGCGGAGGTGCCAACGCCACCCCGCCGCCCTGCAATGCCGCCTCCATCATGGCCAGCGACGAATCGAACACGATGCTTTGCGGTGGCGCTGCTTGCGTCGCCAGACCCGCCGCGTGAAACCACTCCGGCCATTCATCGGTGCGGTAGGAACGCAGCAAGGTCTGCTGCAACAGGTCCGCCGGCGAGTGCAATTGACGGGCAATCTCCGGCGCGCACAGCACCGACAACGGCGCATCGAGCAAGCGTGTTGCCTCGATGCCATGCCACGCGCCGGCGCCGAAACGGATCGCGTAATCCAGCCCCTCCGCCGCCACATCGACCCGGTTGTTATTGGTCGACAAGCGTAGATCTATCAGCGGATATTTCGCCCGAAAGTCCGCCAGCCTCGGCAGCAGCCAGCCCACGGCAAACGTGCCCACCGCACCGACCGTCAGCATGTCCCGATACTGCCCACCGGCCAAACGCTCGAGCATCTGCGCAATAAGATCGAATGAGGTAGTGAGCACCGGCAGCAAGGTCTCGCCTTCACTGGTCAGCATCAGTCCACGGGGCAGGCGTTTGAACAGGGTCAGATTGAGTTGCGCTTCCAGGCTTTTGACTTGATGGCTTACGGCAGCTTGCGTCACGCAGAGCTCGACGGCCGCGCGGGTGAAACTCAAGTGGCGTGCCGAGGCTTCAAACGCGCGCAGAGCGTTGAGCGGCAGTTGTGGTCGAATCATGCGCTGTCCAGAATTTTTCTAATGGCTCGTGCGAGTTTTCATCGTTTGTCGAGGGCCGGCGAAGTGCCTAAATTAGCCACGCTGATCAGCCGCCCGATGAAAAATCACCCGCAGTGTAGCGGTATACAACAATCGACACTCATGGAGAGTGACTCACTCATGCGTTCCTTCAAACCGAGCAAGGCCTTTTCCTACAGCGCTTTCGCCCTGTTCTTCGGCAGCGTTGCCTGCCATGCCGCCACGCCGAGCGATGGGCAATTGCAGGCACTGGTCAGCCAAGCCGTCACCCCGGTGATGCAACAAAACAACATCCCGGGGCTGACCGTGGCGATCACCCTGAACGACCAGGTTCATTACTTTAATTACGGAGTCGCTGCCAAAGACACCGGGCAAAAAGTCAGTGAAAACACCCTGTTCGAAGTCGGCTCGGTGAGCAAAACCTTCACCGCCACCCTCGCCGGTTACGCCCAGGCCACAGGCAAACTTGACCTGTCGAGCAAGGCCAGCCAACTCTGGCCGGAGCTCAAGGGCAGCGCCTTCGACAACATCAGCGTGCTGCAACTGGGCACCTACAGTGCTGGCGGTCTGCCGTTGCAATTTCCTGCTGAGGCGAATTCTTCCGACAAGATGCTCGGCTATTACCAACAGTGGAAACCGCAATTTCCCGCCGGCAGCCATCGCCTGTATTCCAACCCGAGCCTGGGCCTGTTCGGCTACCTGACGGCGAAAAGCCTCGACCAGCCATTCGACCAGGCAATGACGCAAACCCTGCTGCCGAAACTCGGCCTGCGACACACCTTCCTCAGCGTGCCGCCAGCGCAGTCGAAGCTTTACGCCCAAGGCTACGACAACGCCGACCAACCGGTGCGCGTCAGCCCCGGCGCACTCGACGCCGAAGCCTACGGCATCAAAACCAGCGCCGCCGACCTGCTGCGCTATGTCCAGGCACAGCTGAAACCGTCCAGCCTCGCGCCCGATCTGCATAAAGCCATCGCCAACACACACCTCGGTTATTACCGCGTCGGCGACATGACCCAAGGCCTCGGCTGGGAGCGCTACGCCTACCCGCTCAGCCTGGAAAAACTGCAAAACGGCAACTCGACGCCCATGGCCATGGAGCCGCACAAAGTCGAGTGGCTGACCCCGCCGCAAGCTGAACCGGCCAACGTACTGTTCGACAAGACCGGTTCGACGCGGGGCTTTGGCGCGTACGTGGCGTTCGTGCCGTCGCGGGATATGGGTATCGTGATTCTGGCCAACAAGAATTACCCGAATGCCGAACGGGTGAAGATTGCGCATACGGTTTTCGCGGCGCTGACGGATTAAGAGCAAAAGAACGCAGCCTGCGGCAGCTCCTACGAGATCGGGTTTTCACACGGTCGATGGAGCTGTCGCAGGCTGCGATCTTTTCGTTTCAGCGCTTAAAGCTGCGCCTGCAACTTCCAGCCGATGACATCCATCAGGTCGCAACTGTCACGCAGCACGGTCGCCGAGACCCGGGCCAGATCCTGCAGCAACAAGGCGTCGTGGCCCTTGCCGTCACCCAGCGCCAGGGTTTCCAGCAATTGCGTTACGCAGCGCAAGCGATACGCTGCAGTGCCGTGTAGAACATCCAGTGGAGCTTCGCTGTCGATCAGCAGACAGGGGATCTTGCAGTCAATCCCGGTGATGGGTATGTAGCGCGCCATGTAGAACCTCCCTGTTCAATGTTGAGTCGCCGTTGCGGGTGAATCGAGATTGTCCAGCGCGCGGTTGACCAACAGTTCACCGAGCACGGCCAATTGCTGGATCGACAATGTCAGGCTGCGCTGCGCACCGCTCAATTCGCAGGCCAGATCAGTGGTCAACACGTTCAGTGAGGCCAGGGTTTCGCAGGCGTGATTCAAGAGTGTTGCTGTGTCGATGTCGGGGAGAATGGTGAAGACGTGGCTGATGGGATCGGGGTTGCCGGGATGGCGGAGACGCGGGTTATTGGAGTCGAAGGAGCTTGAATCCATAAGGGATTCTGGGGGATTTGGAGTGTGTTTTTTCATGTGTTTATTACCGTTGTGGATTGTAGGAAACACTACCTGTCTCACTTCCACATGAGGGTGGCAGCTGTACGCAGGTGTGGAAGACCAGGCCAATCCACCAAGACCCGGCGCACTCGAAAGTGCTCCTGCGCACAGCCGCCAAAACGCGGCGATGTTGACATAAAACCCGTCGACATGCGCTTTTGAGACATTGATGGATGTAACCGAACAACCAGACTTCCACATCCGACCACTGTTTTTCTCAGCGGCCAAAAGAGGTTATCCCTCTGCGCCACAACGCACCAGTTCACCCCAGCCGCCGCGTCTTGCAGGAAAAATCCACCGGGTTTGAAGGGTGTTTGTGTCGGACATTTCGGCGGGCACATGCTGCAACGAGTTTTGATTAGCGGATGAATTCGTTGTATCTACACTCCACATTTTCCTGCAATCCGAGTACCGCTCAAAAGGCGCATCCATGGAAATCCAAAGCTTCAAACTCTCGAACGTCGGACATTTTGGCGATCTGGATATCGAGTTTGCACCGACCCGGACACATTCATCGAATATCACGGTACTGGTGGGCAACAACGGCACGGGCAAAACCACTGTGCTGAAATCCGTTAACACCTGCCTGACCTGGTTGATCGCGCGAATCCGTTCCGATAAAGGCAAGGGCAGACAGCTTGCCGACGAAGAAATCAGGAACGACGCCCCGGCAGCCGTCGTTTCGATTGGCCTCGCGGACCGTTCTCACCCACGGGCGGCTGTCTGCAATGCCGATGACGAAAACCATCTGTTCGTATGGGGCAGCGCTCGCGCTCGAGGAGAACCTGCGGTCTCTGACCGTGGCTTTCTGAGAGACGTCAGAGAGCTTGCCGATCACTACCGTACACGCCTCACAGCCGATGCCGGCGCCTCACTCCCGCTGATCGCCTACTACCCAGCCGAACGGTGTGTGAACGATATCTCGTTGAAACCCAGCGGCAGACAGGCCTTCGATCAGCTCGATGCCTACGACAGCAGTTTTAGCGATGGCGCCGATTTTCGCGGCTTTTTCGCATGGTTTCGTGAGCGCGAGGACAGCGAAAACGAGGATGGGTTATCTGCTTCGGCACTGGCAGCAATCTCGGAAAGATTCGGTACCGACAGCGACGTCTGGAAAGAACTTGCCACAATAAAGGCCTCAGCGCGCGACAGCCAGTTGACTGCTGTTCGCTCGGCTATCGCGGCATTCATGCCGGAGTTTACGAATCTGCGCGTGCAGCGCCGACCGCGCCTGTTTATGACCATCGACCGGCAGGGCACATCGCTGGATGTGAGCCGGCTCTCCCAAGGCGAAAAATCGATGATCGCGCTGGCAGGCGATATCGGCCGACGTCTGGCACTGCTTAATCCATCACTGGCTGATCCGTTGCAAGGCGACGGCATCGTGCTGATCGACGATGTCGACTTGCACCTCGATCAACGCAGGCAACTCGGTCTGATCGAGCAATTGAGCGCAACCTTTCCCAACTGCCAATTCGTATTGACCACCCGCTCGCCTATGATCATTGAGCGTGCAAAAGGTGCATTGGTGTACATGCTTGATGACCAGTGATATGCCGACCTGCACATTTTTTTTGCAGGCAGCGCCGGTCAAACTGTAGGAGTGAGCCTGCTCGCGATCGCGGTTTGTCAGGCAACATATTCGCAGGCTGATTCGCCGCCATCGCGAGCAGGCTCACTCCTACAAGGGATTTGTGACTGCCTCGGGTTTGTGTTCTGACAAAAAAATGTGGGAGCTGGTTTGCCAGCTCCCACAGGGATTCTGCTTCAGTCAGTCAACGCGCGATCAATCATCCGGCATCTGCGGCGGCTTGCTCGGTTTCGCCGGTTTGCTCGGCTTGGCGCCCTTCGCGCCTTTGGCCGGTTCCGGCTCGGTGGCGGCGGGTGTTTGCGCAGCGGCGGCGGCAGCGGCGGCTTCTTTTTCGGCCATGGGCATGGCGTCGATGGTTTCGAAGATTTTCGCCAGGCTCAGTGCCTTGGCTTCGTCACCTGAGGCGGAAAGCTTGGTTTCGCCGTCCTTGCCCACCAGGAACACTTTCGGATACGCCCCGGCACCCAGCTTCAGCGAGCGCAGCAGGGCCATGGTGTCCTGCTGGCCCATGTCCTTGCCGTCGAGCTGGCCGGACATGCTGAGGATGGTGTAGACCTTGATGTTGCGGTCGGTGACGCCCTTTTTGTTGGCGGGGTCTTCCAGCGACTTTTTCAGGCTCAGCCACACCGGGTCGACGGTGCTTTGCGCAATCACGATCAGCGGGCGGGCGCGGCCCACGTCCCCGGCCAGGGGTGAATCGCTGTCGGCGGCGAACAAGGGGCCGGCGATCGCCAGCAAGAATGTCAGGGTCAGGGACCTGATGAGCATGCGCATCTCCTTTTGATATCCACGCACTACTGATTGCGCATCGTAGCGATTGTTCCGGCGGCGTCTGGCAAAAAGGCATTGCCCTGTCAGAAGCTTAGGTCAGGGCGCGCTTTGCGCAACATGGCAGAGGTGATCACGCTGTCGATTTGCTTACCGGCCAACGGCGCCCTACGGTGGCTGCTCTGCCAATGAAATGGAGTTCACCCGCATGCACATCGACTATCTGTGCAATCACCCCGAATTTATCGAAGAACTGGCCACACTCAACTTCAAGGAATGGGGTGATTTCGCGCCTGGCGACAGCCTGGAGGCCCGCATCGAGTTGATGCGCTCTGCGTGTGGCAAGGGCGAGATCCCCAGCGTGGTGGTGGCTTTGGAAGGCGCGGAGCTGCTCGGCGGTGCCTTGCTGATCGACAGCGATCTTGACCTGCGGCCGGAATTGACGCCGTGGCTGGCCGGGGTCTACGTCAAAGCCGGACACCGCGGCAAAGGCGTGGCTTCGCAACTGGTCAATCGAGTGGTTGCAGGAGCAGCGGCGCTGAGCGTACCTGAGCTATATCTCTACACCGACACTTCGCAGTCGCTGTATGCGCGACTGGGCTGGCAGGTAGTCGAGGAGCTGGTTTACGAAGAACTGCCGGTAACGGTGATGAAGTTCGTCATCCAACGCTGACCCCTGTGGCGAGGGAGTTTGCTCCCTCGCCACAGCTTTGTAGGGCGCTCAGCAGGATCAAAACGCCAACTTATAACCAATCAACACCAGCATCGTCGCCAGGCACGGGCGCAGGACTTCGTCGGAGATGCGGCCGGTCAGGTGGCTGCCGAGCCAGATGCCTGGCAGCGAGCCCACCAGCAAGAAACCCAGCACACCCCAATCCATATTGCCCATGCTCGCGTGGCCGAGGCCGGCGACGAGGGTCAGGGGTACGGCGTGGGCAATTTCGGTGCCGACCAGGCGGCGGGTTGGCAGCAACGGGTAGAGGATGAAGAGCGCGACGGTGCCCAGTGCGCCGGCGCCGATCGAGGTCAGGGCAACCATGGTGCCGAGGATCAGCCCGGTGATCACGGTCATCACGTTGAGCCGCGAACCGCTAGGGTTGTAGTTGCCACCCGCGCGTTTGTGGGCGAATTCGAGCAAGCGTTTCTTGAAAAAGATTGCCAGCGCCGTGGCGAAGAGGACGAAGCCCAGCGCCTGTTTGATGATGGCGTTCATCGCTTCCGGCGCGGTGTGCAGAGTGCTGAGGAACCACAGCGTCATGGCCACGGCGGGCACACTGCCCAGGGTCAGCCAGCCGGTGATGGCCCAATCGATGTTGTTGTTTTTCCTGTGAACGAGGACGCCGCTGGATTTGGTGATCGCCGCATACAACAGGTCGGTGCCCACCGCGGTTGCCGGGTTGATGCCGAACCACAGGAGAATCGGCGTCATCAACGAACCGCCGCCGACACCGGTCATGCCGACGATAAACCCCACCACCAGCCCGGCAATCACCAGGCCGAAATTTGCCAATTCCATTCAAACGTCCAGAAAACGACAGGAAAAATCTGGCCCGCAGCATAGCGATTTTTCATATAACCACATATATCGATGCGGTCTATCGTTATGCCATATCGAATTTACCCGGGATTAAAATTGTAGGAGTGAGCCTGCTCGCGATAGCGGAGTGCCTGTCGACTCATCAAAATCTGAAAGACGGCTATCGCGAGCAGGCTCACTCCTACAGGGATCTCTGCACTAGCCGAAACCGTGGGGCTCACTGCACCGGCAGGAAATTCAGGAACAAAAGACTCTGCGCGTAATTCAAACCAATCCTGCGATAGCGCTCATCGAGCATCTGCGTGAGCAGGTCCAGGCGCGCGACGATTTTGCTGAATTCGGTGGCGAAGCTGAGGTTGCTGCCCTCCTCCGAAATTTCATTGGAGAACAGCAACGGCTGGCCTTCCTTGTTCTGCCGTTGCGAGAGGATCCACATGGCTTTTTCAATGTTACGTGCAGCGTTGTGGACGAAGGTCGGATTGATCGCGTCGGTCATGTAGAACTCGGTGCGATTGCCGTGGGCGGTGACCAGCATGCTGCCGATCGCATAGATGAACGCGCCGACGCGGTCGCCGAGGAATTCCGGGCTCATCGCATAGCTCAGCGCCGCCAGATCCTTGCGCCCGCCGAGCACGGGCAGCGGCTGCTGTTGCTCAACGGCAAGGCGCACCTGTTTCACAGCGGTGTTGATGTTGAGGAAGCCGGACTTGCGCAGTTCTTCCGGGTTGCGCAGGTAGAGCTTGCCCATCAATCGGTAGAGGCTGTCGAGGTTGTCGCGCATCGCCAGGGTGGCCATACGGTCGACGCTGGTCTGCAGGAATTCCTGCGGCTGCCCTTCACGCATCTGGTTGAAGAACCCGTTGCCGTTCTGGTGGCTGCAGCCGCTGAGCAACAGCGAGACCAGGCAGGCCAGCAGCAGGCACGGGCGGCGGTGAGCGGCGGTGATCAGGGCAAAAACACTCGGCATGAAATCTCGGACAGGCACATTCCTGTGCGGCGGGAGTCACCGCATCCTGGCCATGCATAGAGCCGCCGATTGCGAAAAAGTGCAGTGCCCGGGCGTTTAGCCGACCTTCGGCGCTTTGCGATCTGTCAATTAGTCGGACTTTATATTTGCCAATAAGCGTAAATCCGCTATAAATCTCCTCTCCCCACCCAAATAGCATGACTAGTCACATGTAGGAGCTGCCGAAGGCTGCGATCTTTTGATCTTGCTTCTAAAAAATCAAAATCAAAAAAGATCGCAGCCTTCGGCAGCTCCTACGGTCAATACGAAAACAACAACAAAAAGGAAGGTCAACCATGCTTCAATCCCGTCACCTGCTCTCCGGCCTCGGACTGTCCCTGATGATCGCTACCCTTTCCGCCAACGCGGCGGGCCTGACCGCCGAACACAAAGCCTTCGGCAAGACCAATGACGGCACGCCCGTCGAACAGTACATCCTGCGCAACAGCCACGGCATGCAAGCCACTGTCATCACTTACGGCGCGACCCTGCAAGCACTGAAAGTTGCCGACAAGCACGGCAAGTTCGACGACGTGGTGCTGGGTTTCGATGATGTGCAGGGCTACCAGAAAGGCACCGCGTACTTCGGCGCGACCATCGGCCGCTTCGGCAATCGCCTCGCCGAGGGTGCTTTCGAACTCGACGGTAAACGCTATCAAGTGCCGCAGAACGACAAGTCCAATGCCTTGCATGGCGGCCCCGAAGGTTTCGACAAGAAAGTCTGGAAGGCCAAAGAGACCAAGGACAAGGATTCGGTTGGCGTGACCCTGACCTACCTGTCGGCCGACGGTGAAATGGGCTTCCCTGGCAACCTGACCACCGAAGTCACCTATCGCCTGACCGACAACAACGAGCTGCGCATCGACTACAAGGCCAGCACCGACAAGCCAACCGTGCTCAACCTGACCAACCACAGCTACTTCAACCTGGCCGGCGCAGGCAATGGCGACATTCTCAAGCAGGTCGCGACCATCCACTCCAGCCATTACACGCCGGTCACCGCGAAACTGATCCCCACCGGGGAACTGGCGCCAGTCGCCGGTACGCCGATGGACTTCAGCAAACCGACGGCGATCGGCACGCATATCAAGGCTGATCATCCGCAACTGAAATTTGCCGAGCCGAAACAGGGTGGTTTCGATTTCAACTGGGCGCTGGACACCAAGGGCGATGTCAGCAAAGTCGCCACCGAAGTCAGCGACCCACAATCCGGGCGTGTCCTGCAACTGTTCACCACCGAGCCGGGCGTGCAGTTCTACACCAGCAACTTCCTCGACGGCACGGTCAAGGGCAAGGGCGGCAAGGTCTATCCGCACTGGGGCGCGTTTACCCTCGAGACCCAGCACTACCCGGATTCGCCGAACCAGCCGGACTTCCCGAGCACACGGCTTGATCCGGGGCAGACCTATGCCCACAGCGTGGTCCTGAAATTCACCGCCAAGTAAAAGCTGGAAGATTAAAAGATCGCAGCGTTCCGCAGCTCCTACAGAAAAACACATCCCCCTGTAGGAACTGCGGAACGCTGCGATCTTTTTTGCTTGTGGAACCCCGACGCTATTCTGCTGCCCACTAAAGATATCGACTCTTTAAGCCAGGAGGTTTGAATGCGTACCCTTGAGTTGGCCGGCGTACAGGTTCCCGTGATTGGCCAGGGCACTTGGCGCATGGGCGAGGATCGCTCGGCGCACACCCGTGAAGTCGCGGCGCTGCGCACCGGCATCGAGCTGGGCATGACCCTGATCGACACTGCAGAGATGTACGCCGAGGGCGGTGCCGAAACCGTCGTCGGCGAGGCCATTGCCGGTCAGCGCGACAAGGTTTTCCTGGTCAGCAAGGTCTATCCGCACAACGCCAGCCGCCAAGGCATCCCGCAAGCCTGCGAGCGCAGCCTGCGTCGGCTCGGCACCGACTACATCGATCTGTATCTGCTGCACTGGCGCGGTCAATACCCGCTGGAGGAAACCGTCGAAGCCTTCGAACGTTTGCGCGAGGAAGGCAAGATCGGCCGTTGGGGCGTGTCGAATTTCGATGTCGACGATCTCGAAGAACTGTCCAGTTCGGCCTGCGCCACCAATCAAGTGCTGTACAACCTCGAAGAACGCGGCATCGAATTCGATCTGCTGCCGTGGTGCCAGCACCAGCGCCTGCCGCTGATGGCTTACTGTCCGATCGGCCAAGGCGGTGCGATGCTCGCCGAGCCGGTTCTGCAAGACATTGCCAGTCGTCACAACGCCACCCCGGCGCAGGTTTCGCTGGCATGGATTCTGCGCCAGGATGGCGTGATTGCGATTCCCAAGGCTGTGCGCCCCGAGCATGTGCAACTCAATGCCGAAGCGGCGCAGCTGCAACTGGACGCCGGGGATCTGGCGGCGCTGGACAAAGTATTCCCGGCGCCACAACGCAAGCAGCGGCTGGCAATGGTCTGAGCCGCCGACTGCGAGGACTTGGCGATGAGAAGCACAGATCTGCACGACCCGTTTGATCTGCAACGTTTTGTTCAGGCGCAGGACCCGGTGTTCGAACGGGTCCTGCGTGAACTCCAAGCGGGCCGCAAGCGCAGTCACTGGATGTGGTTTGTCTTCCCGCAGTTCGCCGGGTTGGGCGGCAGCGAAATGGCCCGGCGCTTTGCCATTGGTTCAGCCGATGAGGCCCAGGCTTATCTGGCCCATGAGCGGCTTGGCGCGCGACTGCGCACCTGCACGCAACGGGTGCTGAATGTGCCGCAGCGCTCGATTGCAGAGATTTTCGGCCACCCCGATGACCTGAAATTTCATTCGTCGATGACCCTGTTCGCTCAGTTCAGCGCCGAGGGCAGCCCGTTCCATCAGGCGGTGGAGCGTTACTTCCATGGCATTCTCGATGAATGGACGCTGCAACTGCTCGACTCAAAACAGGCCCAGTTGCCCACCGATCAGGGTTGAGAAGTCGTCCTCGACAAACGGCAGAATCGCATCCGCCACCGGTTGCAGCTGGCGGGTGATGTAGTGATCGTAATCGATGGCGGCGCGGCGTACCTCCAACGGCTCCGGGCCTGCTAGGGTGATGACATAGCTGATCCAGCCGCCGTTCTGATACTGCCTTGGCCGACCCTGCTCGGCGTTGTACTCGTCGGCCAGCCGTGCCGCACGGACATGCGGCGGGACATTGCGTTCGTAATCGTCGAGGGTCCGGCGCAGACGCTTGCGATACACCAGCCGATCATCGAATTCCCCGGCAAGGGTCTTGCGCACGTAGTCGCGCACGTAATCCTGATACGGCTTGCGCTGGAAAATCCGCTCATACAGTTCCTGCTGAAATTGTCGGGCCAGCAGTGACCAGTCGGTGCGCACGGTCTCCAGGCCCTTGTAGACCATTTCCTCGCTGCCATCGGTGCGGGTGACCAGACCGGCGTAGCGCTTCTTGCTGCCCTCCTCCGCGCCGCGAATCGTCGGCATCAGGAAACGCTTGTAGTGAATCTCGAACTGCAATTCCAGCGCGCTTTCCAGCCCGTATTCGTCGCGCACATGGGCGCGCCACCAATCGTTGACGTGCTTGACCAGCGCATGGCCGATCTGCGCGGCTTCTTCCTGGCCATGCAGCCGGCGCAGCCAGACGAAGGTTGAATCGGTGTCGCCGTATATCACCGCGTGGCCTTGTTCCTCGATCAACTGGCGAGTGCGCAGCATGATTTCGTGGCCGCGCAAGGTGATCGACGAGGCCAGGCGGGTATCGAAAAAACGGCAGCCGCTGGAGCCAAGCACGCCGTAAAAGGCGTTCATGATGATCTTCAACGCCTGGGACAGCGGCGCGTTGTGCTCGCGCTTGGCGGTCTCACGCCCTTCAGCCACCCGCGCCACGATGGCCGGCAGGCAATGCCGGGTACGTGAGAAACGGGCGCCACGGAAACCCGGCACCGAGTCAGCGTCGTCGGGATGTTGCAGGCCTTCGATCAGGCCCACCGGGTCGATCAGAAACGTGCGAATGATCGACGGGTACAGGCTTTTGTAATCGAGCACCAGCACCGACTCGTACAACCCCGGCCGCGAATCCATGACAAACCCGCCGGGGCTGGCCTGCGGCGGGTTGGTGCCGAGGTTCGGCGCAACAAAACCCTGGCGATGCATCAACGGCATGTACAAATGGGTGAACGCGGCGACCGAACCGCCGCTGCGGTCGGCCGGCAGTCCGGTAACGCTGGCGCGCTCAAGCAAAAACGTCAGCAGTTCGGTCTTGGCGAAGATCCGCGTGACCAGTTCGCAGTCCTTGAGGTTGTATTTGGCCAGCGCCGGTTTGTCTTCGGCGAACATGCGGTTGATCTCGTCCATGCGCTGGTACGGATTGTTGATCGCCTTGCCTTCGCCGAGCAGGGTCTGCGCAACATTTTCCAGGCTGAACGACGGAAAGCTCCAGGTCGCCGACCGCAACGACTCGATGCCATCGATGATCAGCCGCCCCGCTGCCGAGGCGAAGTAGTGATTGCGGCTGCCGTGCTCGCGCCACTGCATTTCTTCGCCGCCACGGCCGATTTTCAGCGGCACGCCGAGACGCCGGGCGTGTTCGTGAAGGATGCGCAGATCGAACTGCACAACGTTCCAGCCGATGATTGCGTCGGGGTCGTGGCGGGCGAACCAGTCGTTGAGTTTTTTCAGGATCACCGCGCGCGAGTCGCAGTACTCCAGATCGAAATCGACAATGCTGGCGTCGCCGTTCGGCGCGCCGAGCATGTACACCTGCCGCTCGCCGCAGCCTTCCAGGGCAATCGAATACAGCTCGCCATTTTCCGTGGTTTCGATGTCGAGTGAGACCAGACGCAGTTTCGGCCGGTAGCCGGGGTCGGGTTTCAGCTGGGCGTTGAGCAGCACGCCCTCAGCATCCGGGGTGCCGCCGAACAGCACCGGCGCGGTGATGAAGCGCTCCATCAGATAGCGTTCCGGCGGGCGCACGTCGGCTTCAAAAAAATCGACGCCGGCGCGGTTCAGCGCGGTTTCCAGGCGCATCAACTGGCCGTGTTGCTGGCAATACAGACCGAGTACCGGACGATGCTGAAAATCCTGCAGGGCGAGCGGGCGCAGTTCGACATTGTTTTCATCGTGCAGCAGTCGCTCGGCCGCTTCACGCTGGGCGGCGGGGATGAACGCTACCGACGGCTGATGCGCCAGGCGCACACGGCGTGGCCCGGCGTCGGTCGCCAGCCAGAACTCGACTTCGGTGCCGGCCGGCGTATCGCGCCAATGCCGGGTCAGGACGAAGCCCTGCTGTAAATCCACCACTGCGACCTCGAAAAATCAGACTGACCGGCATTCTACGCGGCATTACCACGCCTGGCCTCGGCAAAAAACACCGCGGATCTGCGGAAAAACCCGGCGAATGGCGTTTTTTGCACGCTAACTGCCGCTTTGCCACCTTGCTCTGCGCGGCTGCGTCTACGATGCTTGATGAACAACGACAACACCTGAGTAACCGCCATGAAGACCGTCGCCCAACTGCTCAAGCTCAAAGATCAGAAAAATCAGGAAGTGCACCAGATCAAACCCGATCACATGGTGCTCGAAGCGCTGATGAAGATGGCCGAGAAAAACGTCGGCGCCTTGCTGGTGGTCGAAGACGACAAAGTGGTCGGCATCATCAGCGAGCGCGACTATGCACGCAAACTGGTGCTGCACGGCCGCTCCTCGGTGGGCACGCCGGTGCGCGACATCATGGTCAAGGACGTGATCACCGTGGACACCCGGCAAACCGTCGATACCTGCCTGGGCATCATGTCGGACAAACGCCTGCGCCACCTGCCGGTGGTCGAGGACGGCCAGTTGATTGGTCTGCTGTCGATCGGCGACCTGGTGAAGGAAGCGATTGCCGAACAGGCTGAACTGATCAAACAGCTGGAGCAATACATTCGCGGCGAATGAGCCCACCGCCGTGACACCTTGTGGGAGCGAGCCTGCTCGCGAATGCGCTGGGTCAGTCGAAACAACTTTGGCTGACACACCGCTTTCGCGAGCAGGCTCGCTCCCACAAGGGGTTATTTGTCAGCCTTGAGAGGGCCAATGCCGCTCGAACACTGGTGCCAGCACCGGGTGTCGGTCAATCCTTTGCAACCACGCATAAAACCCCGGGCGGGTCTGGCGCAGATGTTCGCGGCTGCCGGCCCAGCGGCTCACCACTGCCGCCAGCACATCCAGTGCGCCGGGGGTTTCGTCATCCAGATACAGCTCGCCGGAAAACTGATCGGCAAATATCTCCCAACTGAAGTGCAGGCGCTGGCGCGTGCCAGCGATCAGGTTCTGCCGTGCGCTCTCGTCGGGCGTGATCAACCAGCGCTCGGGGTAATCGATGATGCCCACCGCCGCGTAGCAATTGCCGACGATATAGGCGAGGCCGCGAATCGCCTGATCGCAATCAGCCGCCTCGCTCGGCAGCAGGCCGGACTTGGGAAACGTCAGGCCCAGGTGGATCAGGATCGCCGCACTTTCAGTCATGGCGCTGCCGTCCGGCAGTTGCAGGGTCGGGATCTGCTTCAGCGGATTGAGTTTGCCCAGCGCTTCAGCGGCTTCGGCGCTGGCTTCGGTATCAATGAATCGATAGGCGATCTGGCACAACTCCAATGCCGCCTCGATGGCGGCCGCGCCGGAATTCTTGTGCCCGTAGAGCTGGTACATGTCCGTTTCCCCCGATTAGGCCTTAGCACAGGGTAGATGGCTGTGGCTCGGGTGTAAAAGTCTCCGACGTAACCCCCTGTAGGAGTGAGCCTGCTCGCGATGGCGTCGTGTCAGCAAAACTTATATAGCAGGCATACCGCTATCGCGAGCAGGCTCACTCCTACAGGGTTGTGGCGAGTCATCAAAAATATTCTCCCGGCACTGCATCCAATCGCCTCCGCCACGGGTAGTCCTTGTAACAGCGCACTTTTGTGCTGTCAGTGCTCTACCCTTTTCGGAGAATCATCGGATGAACATCACCCAGCTGATTGGCTTCACCGGTTTGCTCGCTTTCACCGCCAGCACGTTTGCCCAGAGCAGTTATCCCGACGCGATCAAAGTGCCGGACGGGCACAGGATTGCCCTGGAAACCACCGGGGTTGGCGAGATCACCTACGAATGCCGCGACAAGCCCAATATGGCCGGGCAGACCGAGTGGACTTTTGTCGGGCCGAAAGCGGTGCTCAATGATCGCAGCGGCAAACAGGTCGGCACCTACTTCGGCCCACCGGCGACCTGGCAAGCGAAAGACGGATCGAAAGTCACCGGCACGCAACTGGCCGTGGCACCGTCGAGCCCGGGCAACCTGCCCTATCAACTGGTCAAGGCCAATCCGGCCGAGGGCAAAGGCGCGATGACCGGGGTCAGCTACATCCAGCGTGTTGCGCTCAAGGGCGGCGTGGCGCCGGGCAGTGAGTGCACCATGGCGAACAAGGGCAAGCAGGAAATGGTGAAGTACCAGGCGGATTATATTTTCTGGGCGGCGAACTGATATCTCGATCCCAGCACAAATCCCTGTAGGAGTGAGCCTGCTCGCGATAGCGGTATGTCAGTGAACGATCTGCCGGCTGACACAGCGTTATCGCGAGCAGGCTCACTCCTACAAGTGGGACTGTGTGATTCTGGAGAATGTGAGCTAGATTGCACGCCATGCCTTTAGCCGAATCCGTTTTCGATTACGAAGCCCGCCTCGCTGCCTGTGCCCGGGGCGAGCGGGCGGCCTTGCGCGATTTGTATGTGCAGGAAGGCCCGCGCCTGCTCGGTGTGGCCAAGCGGCTGGTGCGCGATACGGCGCTGGCAGAGGACGTGGTGCATGAGGCGTTCATCAAGATCTGGAATGGCGCCGCCGGGTTCGACCCGGCGCGCGGTTCGGCGCGGGGCTGGATGTTCAGCGTGACCCGGCATCTGGCCTTGAATCAGCTGCGCAGGCAAAGTCGGGAAACGCCCTTCAGCGAAGAACATGAGGCAGCGGCGCCTGATGAGTTGGCCGATGTTCACTCGGCGCGCATCCATCGCTGCCTCGAGCAACTGGAACCGCAGCGGCGCAGCTGTATCCTCCACGCCTACGTCGACGGCTACAGCCATGCGCAGATTTCCGCACGCCTCGACACGCCGCTGGGCACGGTCAAAGCGTGGATCAAGCGCAGCCTCAATGCTTTGCGGGAGTGCATGGGATGACCGGCGAATCAGCGCAGGACCGGGATGAACTGGCCGGCGAATACGTGCTCGGCACGCTGTCGTTCGAGCAGCGCATCGAGGTGCAACGGCGTTTGCCCGACGAACCCGAATTGCGGGCCGCCGTGGATGCCTGGGAGCGGCGGCTGCTGGAGCTGACCGATCTGGCCGAGCCACAGCAACCGTCGGCGCAGCTGTGGCCTCGCATCGAACGCAGTCTCGAACGACTGACGGTTAGCAAACCGCTGACTTCGTGGTGGAACCTGCTGCCGCTGTGGCGCGGTCTGAGCGCCGCCGGTCTGGCGGCGACATTGATTCTCGGCACGCTTCTGCTGACCCAGACTGCGCCGAAACCGAGTTATCTGGTGGTGCTGGTGGCGCCGCAGGACAAGGCGCCGGGTTGGGTGATTCAGGCGAGCGATTCCCGGGAGATCCAGTTGATTCCGCTGGGCGTAGTCGAGGTGCCGGCGGACAAGGCGCTGGAGTTCTGGACCAAGGCTGACGGCTGGTCGGGGCCGGTTTCCCTGGGGCTGGTCAAACCGGGGCAGGCTTTGTCGGTGCCGCTGGACAAATTGCCGCCACTGCAGCCCAACCAACTGTTCGAGCTTACGCTGGAAGGCGCGAGCGGCTCGCCGATCGGCAAACCGACCGGGCCGATTCAAGCGATCGGGCGTGCGGTCAAAGTCTTGTAGTGTGCCCTGTAGGAGCTGCCGAAGGCTGCGATCTTTTGATTTTTCTTAGAATCAAGATCAAAAGATCGCAGCCTTCGGCAGCTCCTACATCAATCATCATCGACGTCGATGTTCACCATCACGGCAATGAAGTTCTCATAAAAAATTCCGGGCGTAACATCGGCTCCATACCAACCAACAACACCCCGGAGCACACCATCATGAAACGCCAGACTCTTCTCAGCATCGCTTTCTCGGTTTTCGCAGTTAACGCTTTTGCCGCCACCCCGGCGCACACCATGATCGCCGAAGGCGGCTCGGACAAACTGATCGAAAGCCGTCTGGCCGAAGGTGGTTCGGATCGTCTGATCGAACGCCGCGTTGCCGAAGGTGGTGCTGATCGTCTGATCGAACGTCGCGTTGCTGAAGGTGGCGCTGATCGCCTGATCGAACGCCGCGTTGCCGAAGGTGGCTCGGATCGTCTGATCGAACGCCGCGTTGCCGAAGGCGGTTCGGATCGTCTGATCGAACGTCGTGTTGCTGAAGGTGGTGCTGATCGTCTGATCGAACGCCGCGTTGCCGAAGGTGGCTCGGATCGCCTGATCGAACGCCGTGTTGCCTGATGCATGACTGCAAGCGCAACACCGCAGAGAAACCCGGCTCCCGCAGCCGGGTTTTTTATGTCTGCGTGTTTTATCCGGCCTTGGCCATGCAGCGTTTGTAGCGCTCGTCCACGCGTTTGGCGAACCAGGCTGTGGTGAGTTTGCGGGTGATCTTCGGGCTCTGCAGCACGATCCCCGGCAATAGCGCACGCGGTAATGCCTTGCCTTCGGCTCGCTCCGCCAGTTCGAACACGCGCTGATAGAGTTTGGTCTCTTCGAATTCCAGGGTTTTGCCCTTCTCCAGTTGATCGCGAATCGTCGGGTTGCGCATGCCCAGCGACTTGCCGAGGGTGCGCACCGCCAGTTCAGTGCTGCCGGGCATGATCGAATCGTAGCGGATCAGGTCGCCGTCCAAGGTCAGCGGAATGCCGGACGCGCGACTGACCGCGTTCTGAAACGCAGCATTGCGGCTGGCGTACCAGCCGGCGTTGAAATCGGCGAAACGATACAGCGGCTCGCGATAATTCACCGGATAGCCGAGCAAATGGGCGATGCCGAAGTACATGCCGCCGCGCCGGCTGAACACTTCACGGCGAATCGTGCCGTCCACCGGATACGGGTAATCCTTGGCGTGCTCTTCAGCGAATTCGATGCTGACCTGCATCGGCCCGCCGGTGTGCACCGGGTTGAAGCCGCCGAACAGGGTGCGCCCCATCGGAACCATGCCGATGAAGTCATCGAAAATCGCGCTCAGCTCCTTTTCACTGCGCGCCGCATTCAGGCGTTCGCTGTAGGTCTTGCCGTTGGGCGAGCGCACTTGCAGAGCGCCGCTGACCAACAAGCTGGGGATGTGCACCTTGGCGGCGCGGCGATCGATCTCGTCGCGGGCAATCTTGCCCAGACCGGGCACCGTCGGATCGGCCTGGAAAGTGGATTCCTGTTCCGCCACGGCCAGTACCGAACAGAGATTTTGCGTGGTGGTATTGATGCCCTGCGCGGCGAACGCGGCGTAGATGTCCGTGGCCCAGCCTTGGCGATCAGCGGTTTTCGCCGGCAGCAAGCGGACGATTTCCGCTTTCACTTCGGCCGGCGGGCGCGGTGCCGGTTCGTTGCTGCGCTGGCTGGCGCAACCGGCGAGCAGCAGCAAGGCGCTGAGTGTGGCGAGTAATCTTGAGGGGTGCATCGTTGCTCCTTCCAGTCCGGTGTGCCGCGTTCCCCCTGCAAGCCCACAAATCCTGTGGCGAGGGAGCTTGCTCCCGCTGGGCTGCGGAGCGGCCCCGAATCCTGCCATCCGCGTCAACCAGAAACAACCGGGAGTCCAGGATTGCGACGGCTGCGCCGCCGAGCGGGAGCAAGCTCCCTCGCCACAATGTGCAGCTCTTACGGGGCTGATGACAAACTGATTGCAAAACGTTACTGCGAAACCCTATCATTTGCGCCTGGAGTCGCATTAGCGCAAGGAGTTCCGCGCCGCCCTTATTTTATTCATTGGCCGCTCGCCTCCAGGTATCCGACATGCCCGCTTCAGCTCGACTCGGCGCTCCGTTCCGCCCGACTTTGCTTGCCCTGCTATGTTCCCTGACCGTTACCGCCCACGCCGCTGAAGACAACAGCAAAGAGCTCGTGCTCGACGACGTCAACATCAACGCCCAGGCCCCAACCCCCAACGCCCTGCCCCCGGTCTACGCTGGCGGTCAGGTCGCGCGCGGCGGCCAGTTGGGCGTGCTGGGCAATCAGGACATGATGGACGTGCCGTTCAGCGCGGCGTCCTACACCGAGCAACTGATCCAGGACCAGCAGGCGGAAAACGTCGCCGATGTGCTGCTCAACGATTCCTCGGTGCGCCAGGCCTCGGGCTTCTCCAACCAGGCGCAGGTCTTCATGATTCGCGGCCTGCCGCTCAATGGCGATGATATTTCCTATAACGGCCTGTACGGCGTTTTGCCCCGGCAGATCATTTCCACCGATGCACTGGAACGCGTGGAAGTGTTCAAAGGCCCCAATGCCTTCATCAACGGCGTAACCCCGACCGGTTCCGGCATCGGCGGCGGCGTCAACCTGCAACCAAAACGCGCCGGCGATGTGCCGCTGCGCCGTTACACCACCGACATCAACAGCGAAGGGCGCATCGGTCATCACTTCGATATCGGCCAGCGTTTCGGGGAAGACAATCGCTTCGGCGCGCGGGTCAACCTGTCGCAGCGCGAAGGCGACACCGGCATCGATCACGAGAACCAGCGCTCGAAACTGTTCGCCATCGGTCTGGATTATCGCGGCGATGCGCTGCGGCTTTCCGGCGACTTTGCCTATCAGAAAGAACGCGTCAACGGTGGCCGCAGCTCGGTCAACCTCGGTACCGCCACGCACCTGCCGGACGCGCCATCGGCCGATACCAACTACGCGCCGAAGTGGGGCTACACCGATATCGAAGACACCTTCGGCATGCTCCGCGCCGAGTACGACCTCAACGACAACTGGACCGCCTACGCCGCCGGTGGCGCCAAGCACACCCGTGAAGTCGGCCGGTACAACTCGACCACCCTGGTCGGCAACAGCGGCGCGTCGTTCACCACCGGCTCGTTCGTGCCCCATGACGAGGACAACACCAGCGTCATGGCCGGCCTCAACGGCAAATTCAACACCGGCCAGGTCAGCCACAAGCTGAATTTCGGCCTGACCGGGATCTGGGCTGAGCAGCGCAGTGCTTATGACTTCGACCTGACGCGCTACTCGAACAACATCTATCACCCGATCACCCCGCCGGCACCGGTCGGCAACTTCGCTGGCGGCGATCTCAACGATCCCGGCATCGTCGGCAAGACCTTCAACCGCAGCGTGGCGATTTCCGACACCCTCGGTTTCTTCGACGATCGCCTGCTGGTCACCGCTGGCCTGCGTCGCCAGCAACTGGTGGTGCAGGGTTACAGCTACGCCAGCTACGGCAGCGGCCCACGCTCGTCGAGCTACGACGAATCGATCACCACGCCGGTGTACGGCATCGTGTTCAAGCCGTGGGAGCATGTGTCGATCTACGCCAACCACATCGAGGGCCTGGCGCAGGGTCCGACCTCGCCGACCAGCTCCGGCGGTTTCCGCGTGACCAACGGCAACGAAGTCTACGCACCGAAACGCTCCAAGCAGACCGAGCTGGGCGTGAAAGTCGACATGGGTACCTACGGCGCAAGTCTGGGTGTTTACCGCATCGAACAGCCAAGCGATGGCTACTGCGAAATCAACGGTCCGACCACTTGCACCTACGTCCGTGAAGGCGAACAGATCAACAAAGGCGTGGAAATGAACGTGTTCGGCGAGCCGATCGATGGCCTGCGCCTGATCAGCGGCCTGACCCTGATGGACACCGAACTGAAAAACACCCTCAACGGTGCCAACGATGGCAACCACGCCATCGGCGTGCCGACCTTCCAGTTCAACGCTGGGGTGGATTGGGACGTGCCGGGTCTGCAAGGCGTCGCGCTGAATGCGCGGATGCTGCGCACCGGCGGGCAATACGCCGACGCGGCGAACAACCTCAGCCTGCCAACGTGGAACCGCTTCGACGCAGGTGCGCGCTATGCGTTCAAGGTGTCGGAGAAAGACGTGACGCTGCGTTTCGGCGTTGAGAACGTGGCGAACAAGAAGTACTGGGAATCGGCTCAGGGCGGGTACCTGACCCAGGGTGAACCGCGGGTGGCGAAGCTGTCCGGGACGATTGATTTCTAAGCACTAAAAAGATCAAAAGCCCCTCACCCTAACCCTCTCCCAGAGGGAGAGGGGACTGACCGAGATGTTCTCTCGAACTACGCCGACCTGAAATATCCAGTCGAACTCAGGACTGGAAAAGCCCCCGATCGGCTCCCTCTCCCTCGGGAGAGGGCTGGGGTGAGGGGTTGCAGCCGTGCAGCCCATTCCCAGGTATGCACAAAACAGCCGCCCTGTCCCGTCCGGCCGACCACACTGGCCACCCTCTCCCGCTGATCCATACTTGCTGCACAGCCAGAGGAGGACAGCCCCATGAACCGCAGCGACGTGCTGATCATCGGCGCCGGCCCGACCGGTCTGGTCCTGGCGCTGTGGTTGAGCAGACTCGGCGTGCGCGTGCGCATCATCGACAAGACTACAGCGCCCGGCACTACTTCCCGCGCCTTGGCCGTGCAAGCGAGAACCCTCGAGCTGTATCGCCAACTCGACCTGGCCGACACCATCGTGCGTCGTGGCCATCAGGTCGCGGCGGCGAACTTCTGGGTCAACGGCAAACCGGTCGCGCAGTTGCCACTCAAGCGCATCGGCGAAGGCCTCACTCCCTACGCCTTCGTCGAAATTTTCCCGCAGGACGAGCACGAACGGCTGCTGCTCGAGCGCCTTGAAGATTACGGCGTCAGCGTCGAGCGCAATACCGCGCTGGACAGCTTCGAGGACACCGGCGACACCATCACCGCGCATCTGCGCCTGCCCGATGGCCAGCAGGAAGTCTGTCAGGCCTGCTATCTGGCCGGTTGCGACGGCGCCCGTTCGGTGGTGCGCAAAACCCTCGACACCGACTTCCCCGGCGGCACTTATCAGCAGATTTTCTACGTCGCCGATGTCACGGCCAGCGGCCCGGCGCTCAATGGCGAGCTGCATCTGGATCTCGACGAAGCGGACTTTCTCGCGGTGTTCCCACTGGCCGGCGAAGGCCGCGCGCGAATGATCGGCACGGTGCGTGACGAACGCGCCGAGCGTGCCGAAACCCTGCAATTTTCCGACGTCAGCAGCCGCGCCATCGAGCATCTGAAAGTGCATATCGAAGACGTGCACTGGTTCTCCACCTACCGCGTGCATCACCGGGTGGCCGAACACTTCCGTGATGGCCGGGCATTTCTGCTCGGCGATGCCGCCCACGTACACAGCCCTGCGGGCGGCCAAGGCATGAACACCGGCATCGGCGATGCGATCAATCTGGCCTGGAAGCTCGCCGCCGTGCTCAGCGGTGGTGCCGAACCGAAACTGCTCGACACCTACGAAACCGAGCGCATCGCCTTCGCTAGCCGACTGGTCTCCACCACCGACAAGGTCTTCAGTTTCGTCACCGCCGAGGGGCGCATGGCCGACCTGCTACGCATGCGTGTGGCGCCGTTTCTGCTTCCGAAAATGGCCGCGTTCGAAGCAAGCCGCGAGTTCCTCTTTCGCACCGTCTCGCAAGTCACCCTCAACTATCGCGGCATGCCGCTGAGTCAGGGCGAAGCCGGCCATGTGCACGGCGGCGACCGCTTGCCGTGGGCGCATGATGGCGAAGGAGATAATTTCGGGCCGCTCCGGCAACCGTGCTGGCAGGTGCATGTCTACGGCGACACCAGCGACGAGATGATCGCCTGGTGCGCCGAACATCACTTGCCGCTGCACGTCTTCGACTGGCGCCCGGCGTTTGAAACAGCCGGATTGGGCCGCAACGGCTTTTACCTGCTGCGCCCGGATACCTATGTGGCGATTGCGGATAACAGTGCCGATCCAAAAGTGATCGAACGCTACTTCCGCGATCACGGCATCCGCCCGTTCTTCAACTGACACACCACAACCCCCTGTAGGAGTGAGCCTGCTCGCGATAGCGTTGTGTCAGTCGAGAAAATTCATGTCTGACACACCGCTATCGCGAGCAGGCTCACTCCTACAGTCTGGATTTGTGCTGGGCTTAGATCCCGGCCAGTGCCAGATCCATCGCAAAGTAAGTGAAGATCAGATCCGCGCCCGCACGCTTGATGGCGCCAAGGCTTTCGCGCACCACGCGATCCTCATCGATCGCGCCGGCCTGGGCGCCGAACTTGATCATCGCGTACTCGCCGCTGACCTGATACGCCGCCAATGGCAGGTTCGAAGCCTGACGAATGTCACGGATGATGTCGAGGTAGGCGCCAGCCGGTTTGACCATCAGCGCATCGGCGCCTTCCTGCTCATCGAGCAGTGATTCGCGCAGGGCTTCGCGACGATTCATCGGGTTCATCTGATAGCTCTTGCGATCACCCTTGAGCGCGCTGCCGCCGGCCTCGCGGAACGGACCGTACAGCGCAGAAGCAAATTTGGTCGAGTAGGCCATGATCGGAATCTGCGTGAAGCCGGCCGCGTCCAGTGCCTGGCGAATCGCGCGCACCTGGCCATCCATTGCTGCCGACGGTGCGATTACGTCAGCCCCGGCGCGAGCGGCGGCCACGGCTTGCTTGCCAAGATTGATCAGGGTCTGGTCGTTGTCGACTTCGTGATTGTGCATCACACCGCAATGGCCGTGGTCGGTGTACTCGCAGAAGCAGGTGTCGGACATCACGATCATTTCCGGCACGGCATCCTTGGCGATGCGCGACATGCGCGAGACCAGGCCGTCTTCGCGCCAGGTGTCGCTGCCGTTGGCGTCGAGATGATGGGACACGCCAAAGGTCATCACCGACTTGATCCCGGCACGGGCATAGCGCTCGATTTCACTGGCCAGTTTGCGCTCGGGGATGCGCTGCACGCCGGGCATGCTGGTGATCGGCACGAAGTCGTCGATCTCTTCCTCGACGAAGATCGGCAGCACCAGATCGTTGAGGCTGAATTCGGTTTCCTGGAACAGACTGCGCAGGCTCGCATTGCGGCGCAGACGGCGGGGACGTGCTTCGGGGAACTGACTGGACATGGGGCCTTTCCTGAAAAACAGCGGATGAGACGAAAGTCGTAGGGGGCGCAGCTTATGCCTTGCGGCGGGTGCGGGACAAACCTGGATCGGCCAAGAGAGCGTTACCGCAGGTGCAACAATCCTGCTGATGATGCAGTTCCCCTGTGGGAGCGAGCCTGCTCGCGAATGCGGTGGGTCAGTCACAGAAAGGTTGCCTGGGCCGACGCTTTCGCGAGCAGGCTCGCTCCCACAGGGGCATATGTTGGGTCAGGAAGGAATGGTCAGGCCGCGGATGACTGCCGGGCGAGCGAGGAACCGCTCCAGCACCCGGGTGACGTTGGGGAAATTCTGAATCCCGACCAGATCCCCTGCCTCATAGAAGCCGAGCAGATTGCGCACCCACGGGAACGTGGCGATATCGGCGATGGTGTAGCGCTCGCCCATGATCCAGTCGCGGCCTTCAAGGCGGGTGTTGAGCACGTTCAACAGGCGTTTGCTCTCCTCGACATAGCGGTCACGCGGGCGCTTGTCCTCGTAATCCTTGCCAGCGAATTTGTTGAAGAAACCGAGCTGGCCGAACATCGGGCCGATGCCGCCCATCTGCCACATCAGCCATTGAATGGTCTCGTAGCGCAGCGCGCCTTCCTGAGCGAGCAACTGGCCGCTCTTGTCGGCCAGATAAATCAGGATCGCGCCGGATTCGAACAGCGGCAGCGGCTGATCTTCCGGGCCATGCGGGTCGAGGATCGCCGGGATCTTGTTGTTCGGGTTCAGCGAGAGAAACTCCGCCGAGGTCTGGTCGTTGGTGTCGAAACCGACGCGGTGCGGCTCGTACGGCAGGCCGATCTCTTCGAGCATGATCGACACTTTGACGCCGTTGGGGGTCGGCAGGGAGTAGAGCTGAATCCAGTCCGGGTACTGCGCCGGCCATTTCTGAGTAATCGGGAATGCAGACAGATCGGTCATTGGAAGCATCCAGTCACAAATTGAAAGCCGATCATAATGTAGGCCCGGGTTGGCGCCCACACGAACCGTAACATCCTGTCGCTAACCTGCCTGCATGCCCGCAAAGGTTGCCGTTAGAGTGCTGCGCACTGGCCCGGATCGAACCAAACGGGCATTACAGGACTCTGAGCTATGCCTTTCTCGCAGAGGAAGCTGTTCACGACAGGGAAACACCCGGTGCTGGGAGCCCGCGGTGCCAAGGTTTGTCAGCCTTAACCGATTTTGCTGAAGAATCTTCGAATTGATGACGAACCTGATGAGTTTCGCCAAACGTTTCAAACATCGCGCGTACGTGGCCCTGCCCTCCCTGCTGGCAGTCAGCGCGCTTTTTCTCTCCCTCGAATCCAGTGAAAGCCGCGCGCAACCGGCGGACGGCACGCAGACCCTGGTGTTCCTGCGTCATGCGGAAAAACCCGAAGGCGGCTTAGGCCAGCTCAACTGCCAGGGCCTGAACCGCGCCATCGATCTGTCGACACTGCTGCCGGAAAAATTCGGCAAGGCCGACTACGTGTTCGCCGCCAACCCGACACGCAACGTTGAAGAAGGCGAGCTGGATAACTCCTACAGCTACATTCGCCCGCTGATGACCATCAGCCCGGCCGCGATCAAGCTTGGCCTGCCGGTGAACATCGAGTTCTCCGCCAACGACACCAGCGATCTGGCCCGCGAACTGCTGGACGAGAAATACCACAACTCGACGATCTACACCGCCTGGTCACACGGCTATCTGCCGGAGCTGATCAACAAGGTCGCCGGCAATGCGGTGGGCGAGCGGCAGAAGATCACCGATGACTGGGCTGGAGACGACTTCGACTCGCTGTACGTGCTCACCCTGAAGTGGCACAACGGCAAGGCCAGTCTGCAGAGCCATAGCTACAAGCAGGGGCTGGATAATGGCAAGGACACCTGCCCGACCTGAGATTTTTATCGCCTGACCTTGCGTCTTCGCGAGCAGGCTCGCTCCCACAGGGGAACGCATTTCAACTGTGGGAGCGAGCCTGCTCGCGAAGAGGCCAGTGGCTTGCACCTCAAGCCTTCTGGCTCACCCGCTCGCGCAAATACTCGATCACCGCCTGACGCTCCCCGGCGAACTCGATCCGCCCTCCCTTCTTTTCGCGCTGGAAGACATACATCGGGTCGTAGTACTCACGCAGCAACACGCTTGTCCAATCGCGAAACAGCTCGACCGAACCGCTCCGGGCCTGTTCGGCCAGTGCCGCCTCCATCTGACCGTACAGTCGTTGATAGCGCTCGCCACCCAGGCGACGCTGAATATTGTTCAGGCTGGCAATCAATCGCTCGGCATATAGGGCGAAACCCACCTGCTCGCCATGCAAGGCGACGAACTCGGCGTGCAGGTCAATCACGTAATCCTGGAGGATTCGCTCGACCCGATTCTCAAGGCTGTCTTCAAGCCAGACCAGCGGTGCCGCTTGCATGCCCCGGTACAGCGGCAACGGCAAGGCACAGCTGCCGACCACCCGACTCTCGTCTTCCAGGACAAATTGCCCGATCCCGCGGGCGCGCTTTTTCAGCACATCGACAGCCAGGCGATTCTCGAAATCGATGTTGCCCGGTTGCCCGGTGGCGCGCTTGCCGAAACTCGAACCGCGGTGATTGGCATGGCCTTCCAGATCCAGACCATTGCTCAACTGCACCAGCACTTCGGTCTTGCCAGTACCGGTCATGCCACCGAGCAGAACCAGATCGCATTCGGCCACAGCCTGATCGACCGTTTCCAGGAGGAACGTGCGCATGGCCTTGTAGCCACCGCCCACACGCGGGTAATCGATTCCACCTTCGTCCTTGATCCATTGCTGGACGATCTGTGAACGCAGACCACCGCGGAAACAATAGAGATAGCCGTCGGGGTGGTTACGGGCGAATTCGACCCAGCCCTGGATGCGTGCCTCCCGAACCTCGGCCGACACCAGCCGCTCACCCAGAGCAATCGCGGCTTGCTGCCCGTGCTGTTTGTAACAGGTACCGACCTGTTCGCGCTCACGGTCGTTCATCAGCGGCAGATTGATCACACCCGGGAACGCGCCGTGGGAAAATTCAACCGGCGCACGGACATCCATCATTGGCCGGTCGTTGAGGAAAATATCGCGGTAGTCAGTGCAGTCGCGGAGCATCAGATCACCTCGACTGCGTTCGTCTGTCGCTCGACCAGTTCGCCGATCGGCTCAAGGTTCAGCCCCAGTTCGGCAGCAACGCCGAGGAACTCTTCATTGCCCTCGGGCGTGACCGCAATCAGCAGACCGCCACTGGTTTGCGGATCGCACAGCACGCGCTTGTGCAGTTCCTGCACGCGGCCGACCTTGCTCGAGTAGCTGTCGAAATTGCGCAGCGTACCGCCTGGCACACAGCCTTGATCAAGGTAGTACTCGACGCTGTCCAGACGCGGCACGCGGTCGTAGGCGATGCGCGCGGTCAACTGGCTGCCGTCGGCCATTTCCACCAAGTGCCCGAGCAGGCCGAAACCGGTGACATCGGTCATCGCCGTAACGCCGGCGAGCTTGCCGAAACGACTGCCGGGCTTGTTCAAGGTACACATCCAGTCACGGGCGACACCGACGTCGGCGGCGCGCAATTTGCCCTTCTTTTCTGCGGTAGTGAGGATGCCGATGCCCAGCGGTTTGGTCAGATACAACAGGCAACCGGCGGTGGCGGTGTCGTTGCGTTTCATGTGGCGCTTTTCCACCAGACCGGTGACGGCAAGACCGAAAATCGGCTCCGGCGCATCGATCGAATGCCCCCCTGCCAACGGTATGCCTGCGGCGTCACACACCGAGCGACCGCCACGAATCACTTCCCGCGCCACTTCCGGCGCCAGCACGTTCACCGGCCAGCCGAGGATCGCAATCGCCATCAACGGATCGCCACCCATCGCGTAGATATCGCTGATCGCGTTGGTCGCGGCGATGCGGCCGAAGTCGAACGGATCATCGACAATCGGCATGAAGAAATCGGTGGTCGACACCACACCGCGCTCGGCATCGATCTCATACACCGCAGCGTCATCGCGCGACGCGTTGCCGACCCAGAGCTTGGGATCGAGGTTCTGTGCGCCGCTGCCGGCGAGGATCACTTCCAGCACCTGTGGGGAAATCTTGCAGCCACAACCGGCGCCATGGCTGTATTGGGTCAGACGAATCGGCTCGCTCATGGGAGAGTCTCTGGCAATGAATGGGGCGGATTCTAGCAGAGCGTGGCATAGCGTTTCTGCCGGGTGCATGCCGGGCGCGGTCCATTTGCCTCGTCTTCAGGAGAAAATCGGTTACAGGTTGAGAATCCGCTCCAGGGACACCAGCACTTCCTCGGTGATGGCATTCAGACGGACCGTGTAGATCGTGTAGGCGACCGTCAGCACGACCGCTGCAAGAGCCCAAGGTGTCCACAACGGCCACGTCCGCTTGATCCGGTAGTTGCGTGGCGCGACATTTTTAAGCGGGTCGGTCAGGCGCTTGGGCGTCTCGCCACGCAGGGGGCGCAGCAGGCCGTGCAGCTGGCTGATGATCTTCTGTATCTCGTCATCGCCCTTGGCGTGGGCGCCGTATTTGCCCTTCAGACCGGCGATCAGGCACAGGTACATGAACTCCAGCACCTGCTGATAGCGGGCGGCTTCGGGGATCATGTTGTTCATCACGGTGAAGAATTTCTGGCCGCCCTGGGTTTCCCCATGGAACTGGCTGAGCAACGAGCGTGCGCTCCAACTGGACGACTTGCCCCACGAGGTGCGCATGACCACTTCGTCAATCAACAGGCACAGACTGTAGGAGTACGCCTTGAGCATGCCGGCGTCGTAGTCGAGTTGACGGACTTCTTCCATGATCGTGGTGATCTGGTTGCTGACGCTCATGTACAACTCAGGTACGTCGTCGTGCTGGTCCAGACGGCGCAGGCGGATGACCAGGCCTATCAGCGGCATGGCGGCATCGCACAGTGGATTCCATGCAAGGCCGCGCAGGTCGAACTCCGGGTCTGCAAGCAGCAAGGGTGGCTTGGGCTTGACTTGTTGCTCGGGCAGGTCCGTTTCAGCGTTGCTGGTGTCCTGTTGCGAATAGTCGAAGAGCCGATTGCTGGCGTCTGCTGCAGGCGCATTTTCAGTGGGTAGGTAGTCGTTCATACTTTCACTCCTGATCGTCCAGAATTGCATTTGGGGCAGCGGGATTACCGGTGCAGCAGGCCCACTCGCAACCACTGTTTAGGCTTTTGTCGATGATGGCGGACGAGTTTGAGAACCCGTTTAACGCCGGCATGGTTTGGTTACTGTTGTGATTTGTCGTCGGTGGCCTGGTTTGGAAAGGCGTCAAACATCAGCCTGCTTGCATCCAACTGCTGTTGCTCCGCTGCTGATATGCGGCGGTACTGTGATGAAGGCTGTCGCTTCGGGGTGTCTTTGGGAAGGTCGAACCGGCGCATCCATTGATTGCTGGTGCGCTCATTGAGCCTCACTTCGCCAGCAATCGAGCCGTAATGCAGTGAACCGATGCTGCTGACCCGCAAAGGTTTGAGCACTTCATTGACCATCACATACAGTTCAGGACGTGGATCAATGTTGGCTTTACCCAAAGCAGGCCAGTCCCCGGCGCGGAAGATCGTGCCCCATTCGTAAGGCAAGATGCCGATGCGGACGTCGTTGAGTTGTTCAAGCAAGTCCTCGGTTGTGCCTAATTTGCTTACCCAATGGTGGGCGATAAAGGTGTACCAATTAAGGTTGGTGTAGCCGGTGCGCCACTTTTGATTGCCGTAGGGAATACACAGATCTGCCCCCCGATACTCTTGTATGAGTTCATATTCGATGTGCTGATAATTTTCCCACTCAAAACTGTGTTGAACGCCTAGTCCCGCGGCGCCGTGCAGCGGCCGTAAAATGTTGCAAAGATCGAGCATTAGGGTGTCGAATCTTTTCTTACCGGCACCCTTAAGCTCTTCTACGGGAAGGTAGAGTCTGACAGTTGTCATCGAGCCATGAACTTTTTCGTACCACCCTGCAGGCGAGCAAACATCAAACATATACGCGCCGACTTTTTCAAACCCCTTGTCGGATGACCACATAAGTGCAGCTGACTCTGATAGTCCATCTGACTGTATATACGAAATGCAGTCCTGCTTGTTTTGCGGGGTGAAGGTTCTCTCAACCATGACCTCTCCCCCCGTATAACCCCACACCAATTTTTCACCGAAATGCGTGCAATAGAGTTCAAAAGCCTGTGCAATGTGTTTTCTACGCACTGGAAGATAAGCATCGACCAGATAAAAAATCGCGACCAACCCAACTTGTAAAACCGGCTTCTCTTCATCGTCCTCATCAACAATGGTGAAATCCCAGCGATGGGCATCAAAGTCTTTGAAAAATGACTCTTCATTCATAATAGGTCTCCGGCGCATCTTCCCAGAACACATAATTGTGGACGGTGGTCTGCTGGTGCTGCTGAAGTTGGTTCCATTCGGTTCACCGGGCTTGGGCCTCCTGCTCGTCCGCAAGTAATGTCGAATGTGAAGGCTCTATATTGGGATGGGCAAAGGCGGGCATGGCGGCTCCAGTCCCTACTCCGGCACCCGCTAGAAGTCGCTTGGTGACCGCAGTGATGAAAGGCTTGAAGCGGATCGAATGCCCGCCCGCATTGGCGACCAGAGCAGTTGCTTCAACCGCAGCAGTAGCGGGCGCAACCGCCACGGATGTCATCGCCGCGCCAATCGCCACAAAGGGTGCGGCCAAAGTTATTTCAATGCCTGCAACAGCTCGTCGATTCTCAGCCTGTATCGCTCGTTCATCCGGCGCTGCTGTCATCACTGGCGTTCCAAGTGCTATGAACTGGTTTTCCAATCTGAGCCGCGCTGCCGTATGTTCTGCATCTATGCGGCCAACCAGCAGCTTGTGCCTGGTCGCTGCCGCGCGCGACGCCAAGCTAGTGACTTGCGCGACCGGGCGGTAGACTGGCTCACTGGCCGAGGAGCGGACCCACTCACGCCACTTTTGTTTGTCACTTGAGTCGCAATTTCTGGTCTCAAGGAGCCTCAGCTTCTGATACCCCCCCGCAATATCCGCGTATGCGGTCTGTTGATCACGAGTTAGCCTGTCCCCCGGAAATTTCATCTCAATCACCGATGCCAAATTACCTTGACTGTATTGCGACATCCCTGGGTTGCCGAACGATCTAAGACGCAGAACATCAGGTATACGCAGCAATCCACGAGGTTTTTTTTATCCATCAATCCAGAGTGCGCCGTCACTGGTCGAAGGCGTGGGTGACAAGAGTTGTTCAAGATCCGTTTTGCTCAACAGGTCGGTTTCAACGCGCATGCTTGCAAGTTGTTCAAAGTGACGGTTGCGCAACTGTTGATACTGCGAAAGCGGAAAACTGCTTGGCCGATGAGGCTCGCGCTTGCTCATGATCGGTTGCGGTGGACTTTTGCTCATATCAAAGCCAACTTCACCGCAGTAAGGAAAGTGATACTTGAACGCTTCGTTATCACACCGCACTAACTGCGAGACGGTGCGCTGATACATTGGATAGCCATCCTTCGCGCGCTTATAGGGAGTTGCTTTAGCGTATGAGGCTTTTTCACACAAGTACCATAAGTCCAGGGGATCCGTGACGGGTAACACCATGCCGCTACTACTGGGTTTCGTGACACTGCGGGTTTTACCGTCAGGGACTCGGCTTGCTGTACGCGGCTTTAAGGGTTCATTCATGACTTGTTATCTTCCGATGTCGGGTTCAGGGCAAAGTCAATGTCCATAACGCCGAAGTCATCCCAGTATCCGGCACGGAGCTTCACTAGTTTGTTTTCATCGGCTAATACTTGAATTTCCAAAGGCTCTGCATCGCTTGAATCAACGATTTTGGTTTTGCCTTCGGCGTCAGTTCTTTCACGTAAGGTGTGACCGCTGCCGCGTGATATTTCATAAGGCCGATCGGCTACCGGAGCACCGGTATTGGCGTCCCGCAGAATAAAAAATTCTTGCAAGTCGCCGTTTGAAGGACTGCCTTCTCCCCTCCAGCCGCCATGGCCTCCAGGCCCACCGTGCAACTCGACCGGACCTTTGATAGTGATCAATAAGCCGTCGAGTGTGATGCCGCTGTCGTCGAGGGTGAGGGTTCCCGCAGGGGCCTTGAAGACAATGCGCTGCCCTGCTTTCACTTCGTAGCAGGTAGTTTCCTGTTCAATAGTCTTGCCAACCGCCAGCCGATAATTACTTTGTACTTTGTGATCAACGTTACCGCCGGTTTGAATGTGATGATCAGTTCCCGTTTTATCGTGGCGCTCATTGCCAACACATTCGATACGGTTGTTGTCGATGACGGTCTCGTGATCACGGCCGACATGGTGAAACCGATCCCGAGCGACGGCGTGACGATGGTCCTGGCCAATACTCACGGTCTCGTTATTGCTGACCTGTTCCATACGGTCATGGCCGACCTCGACTTTTTCATCATGTTCTACCCGCTTGTTACGATCATTGCCGACGAAGATGCCATTGTCGTTTTTGACATGAACGTTCTTGTCCCTTTCCGCATGAATAAACACCTCCTGCTGCCCCAGCTCATCTTCAAACCGCAGCTCATTGAAACCTGCCCCCTTATGAGTGCGGCTTTTGATGGTCATCCGGGTTTTGTGTTTCGGTAGTTCATACGGCGGCAAGTTGGTTTGCCGATATGCACGCCCGGTGGCAATCGGTTGATCCGGGTCGCCGTCGAGATAGCTGATGATCAGTTCCTGTCCGACTCGAGGTATCGCCATCGCGCCCCAGGTCGCGCCTGCCCAGCCTTGCGCCACACGAATCCAGCAGGAGCTCTGGTCGTTGTTTTTATCCGAACGGTCCCACGGGAACTGCACCTTGACCCGGCCCCATTCATCGCAACAGATCTCTTCGCCCGGCGGGCCGACCACGGTGGCGATCTGTGGGCCGTCGATGCAGGGTTTGTCACGAAACGGGGCTTTCCAGTCGGCCATCCAGTGGATGGCGCTGGCGCTCATTTCATAAGACGTTCCATGGTCGCTGCCGAACGCTTCCTCCTCCAGGCTGCTGTGTTGTTTGCCTTGATGCTGAACGCCGATGGTGCGCCAGCGGTCGTTGAAATCCTCACGGGGGTGATCGTTGAGGTCGAACGCCAGCCCCGGTTGCAGGCGTGCATCGTCGCCTTCTAAATGGGCCAGCTTGGCGTCGTTGCGCAGGGCGGTCAGGCGGATCTTGGTAAAGGGCTTGCCGACGATGTCGCGCTTGTAACGCCCGGGATAGTCGTAGCGTTCGTAGTCCTTGTGCTGGTTGTTCAGGTCCTGATCACCGGTCGCGGTGTGCTGCTGGTTGTAGCGCGGGTGGGTGAAGGTGTAGTCGCGCTGTACCTGGCGTGCGGTGCGCACTTGTTCGGTGTAGTGGAAGCGGGTCAGTGCCGGTTCCGTGGCGTCGCCGCCACCCATGGGTTGGTAGATCACCGGGCAGTCTTTATGGGTGCCGATGGTGCCGAGGCCGCCGACGCGGTCGGTGAGGACCAGGGTGTGGCCGTCGGTGCGGTGTTCGAACGTGTAGAGCAGGCCTTCTTCGGCAGCGAGGCGGGCGATGAAATCGAGGTCGGTTTCGCCGGCCTGTACGCAGTATTCGCGGGGTTGGTGGTCGAAGCAGATTTCGCGGCGGATGTCCGTCAGCTTCTGCTCGGCCAGTACGCTGGTGATGATGTCGGGCACGGTCTGGCCCTGGAAGATGCGCCAGTTGGAGCGCAGATCGAAACGCGACAAGGTCGGTTCGATGACCGCGCTGTAGCGGGTACGACGAAAACCGGTGTCGCCCTGGGTGAACAGGCTGACCAGGCCATGGACGTAGCGAACCGCGGTTTCGCCGCGCCAGATGGTGAACAGCCCCGCCAGGTCGAGTACGCGATTGAAGTCGATGGCGGCGTTGTGGCTGGCCAGTTCCAGGGTGAGCTGGAATGGCTGGGACAGCCCTTCTTCGAGGGTGAACGAGACCACGTCAAAGGGATCGCCTTGCAGAGGCTCGAAGGTGAAACGCAGGTCGCTTTGGCGGGGCATGGCATGACTCCTTGTCGAGTGCCGGGATGATTCGATCAGAGCCTGCCAGGCTGCCAGTCGTCAGAGCGTTGCTAGGCCGCAAGACGGGAATTCGGACCGCTCGTGCGAGCGTTCGGGTAGGACTGCGGAGGCAATCCTAGGGGGGAGGAATGGTGCGCTCAATCCCGAGCAGATAATCAAGAAGCCCCTTACGGGAGAACCACGAAGGGCTGTCAGACACGTCTGAAATTTGCCTGTCGAGTGCCCAACCCAGGGAGCGAGCCTGCTCGCGAAAGCGATGTGTCAGTCGGCGAATGTTTCACTGACATATCGCCATCGCGAGCAGGCTCACTCCTCCATGGGTTCCGTGTGTCTGGGAATGGGCGTCAGGGCAGCAAAATGATCTTGTCGCCACCACCCTGATTGACCTCTGCATAACGCGCCAACCCTTCCGCCAGCGGCACTTCCACCAGGCCCTGCGGCAGCGGCAAGCGATCTTCGTCGAAGAACCGCCCGAACTGCTCAAGCATCGCCGCGCATGCCTCGACGCCGTACAGCAACGAGTTGATGCCGACCACCGAGCCGCCCTTGCGATACAGCGCCAGCGCCGGCAGTTGCACGTGGCCGTCGACCGGGGCGGCGATGATGGCGATGCGGCCGAAGGTGGCCAGTGCGGCGACCGAGGCCGGCAGCCAGAAACCGGTGGTGTCGAAGATCACATCGGCGCCGCCGCGGTACACCGCGTTGACCTGCGCACCCAGGTCGTCAGGCTTGTCCAGTTGAATCGTCTGATAGCCCTGCTTCTGCAAATCCGCCACCTGCTCGGGCCGGCGCGCGGCGGCCAGCAACTGCGCGCCGCGCACTTTCGCCAAGGCCAATGCCGCCGTCGCCACCGCCCCGCCGCCGATCACCAGCAAGCGCGTGTCAGCGCTGACCAGGCTGCGTTCCAGCGCATCCCAAGCCGTGGTGTACGGCACGCCGAGGCTGGCAGCCTGGGCGAAACTCAGATGCGCCGGTTTGTGCGCCACGCCGCTGGCCGGCAGTTTGACGAACTGCGCATGGGCGCCGTCGGCGAAGAAGCCCAGCTCGCGCCCGGTGCCCCAGACTTCCTGACCGATCAACGCTTGCGGTCCCTCGACCACCACCCCGGCAAAATCCCGTCCCGGTACCCGCGGCAAAGTGGTGTAAGGGAAACGACCGAGGACGTTTTTCACATCGCTGGGATTGAGGCCCGCAGCCTTGATCTGCACCAGCACTTCATCGACGCCGGGCACCGGGGTCGGCACGTCGACGAAACGCAGGGAAGACAGGTCGCCGGTCTGATCGAATTGCAACGCTTTCATGGGCACATCCACCGTGAAAAAAGGGAAATTCAGGACAACCAGCCAGCGACCAGTTGCCGGCCCATCGGCCACAACTGCTCACCGGCCAACATGCCGAGCAGACCGACCAGCGCTATGGCCGGCGGTGCGGGAGAACGGAAATCGAGCGCGCCGTAGAGCAGGCCGACGCCCAGGCCAATGGTCAGAGAAATGAGGTAGTTCATGGGGGGAACTCCGCCGCGATAAGTGATGGGCAGAGTCTAGGGAAAGGGACGGAGCGGTATCGGCCAAGGACTTCTGAATTTCGGACAAATCGACACAATCATGGCAGTTCCCTGTGGGAGCGAGCCTGCTCGCGAATGCGGTCTTCCAGTCAGCCCCATCATTGCCTGATCCAAAGCTTTCGCGAGCAGGCTCGCTCCCACCGGGATCTGTTCAAGTTGTCGAGAATTGCGAAGGCGCGACGCCCAGCTCTCGGCGAAACATGTCGCTGAAGCTGCTCGGTGAATAGCCCAGTTCACGAGCGATGACGCTCACCGCCACGCCCTGAATCAACGCCGCCACCGCCGTCGCCAGTTGCACTTGGCGCCGCCATTCGGCGAAGCCCATGCCGAGGCTGTCCTTGAACAACCGCGCCAGAGTGCGCACGCTGGCCCCGGCGTTTTCCGCGTGCTGCTCGAACGGGATCTCCAGTGACGGCGCGGCCATCACTGCCTGACACAGGTTCATCAGACGCCGGTCGGACTCATCCGGCAGTGGGATCTTCAGTTGCGAACGCCTTGCCCGCCGCAACTCCAGCAACGCCAGCCCGACCAGCGCCTCGTAATACTCAGCCTCGCCATCATTGCCCTGCGCCACCAGCCCGACGATCAACTCGCGCAGCAAACCGCCGACTTCGATCACCTGCACCGTCGCATCCAGCGTCGCCGCCAACGCCGGGCGCAGGTAGATATTGCGCATCTGCAAGTCCGACACCACGCGAATCCCGTGGGGCACCCCCGGCGGCAACCACACCGCCCGCTGCGGCGGCACCACCAGTGCTTCGTGCGGGGTTTCCACCCACATCACCCCGCTCATCGCATACAGCAACTGCCCCCAGGCATGCTCGTGCGGCTCGACGAACAAACCACGCGGGTACGTCCGCGCCAGCGGTTGCACGGGCACATCGGTGTCGGTCAGATCAGGGGGCGCGGCGAGGGCCATGGCGAGCGTTCACAGGGGGTTGGCGAAGCCGCCATGGTAACCAGCACGCCCCGCCCTCGCCAACGATAGATACCGTCGGACAATCCAACTGAATTTTCTCGGCACAGCGCGATCCGTTTATTACCACAGGGAGGAATACGGGCTTTATGAACAACGCAAAACTTTACGTCATCGACTACACACTGCATGGCACCCCCAAGTCGTTCATTATCCGCTCGGACAAAATGGACAACGCCGAAGCCTGGCACTGGGCAAGCTGCGACGCGGGCGTGGGTCGCATCCCGCGCTTCGGCCGCGAAAAAGTGCAAAAGACCAGCAAACCGATGGCAGAAAAATTCGGCCTGGAAAACGTCACCTGGCGCCAGACCAACTGACCCCATCGCCTTCACCGCAGGCTTGACAATCGCAAGGGGGAATCGACGATGACCGACACTTATCACCCGGCCCGACTGGATTACGGCCTGACCACCTTCTTCGGCCAGATCAGCAAAACGGTGGATTGCGAGGTGGCCCTGGAAACGGTGGCGGATGACCCCTACCGCTTCACCTTGTGCGTCCAGGCACCGGTGCCGGAGGATCTGGACCAGGCCAAGATCGTGGTGGTCAAGGTCAAGGGGCGAACGTTGCAAGGCGCGGTGAGGCACTTTGAGCGCCGGGAAGACGACAGTCTGAAAATGGAAGTGGAGCCTGATTAGGCTCCACTTTTTTTTGCCCTGATTATTTCGGATGGGCGCAACCGCAGCCCTTCATCGCACATTCTTCACCGTGCTTGTGGTGATGAGCGCAGGCCTCACAGCAATAGTGTTTACCGTGCACAGCATAGGAATGTTCGCCCTCTTTGAGGGTGCAGTTGCAGCCGGGGCAGTCGCATTTTTTATCGGACATGGGACAGACTCCTTGCGGGTGGTTGTCTGGGACTTGCGGGCGAGCCGTGATAATCAGTGTAGATGCTGTCCAATGGCAACGAGACTGATACCCCATGGAAGTGCTGCGACAAATAATGGGTTACACCAGTTCGTCTGAAATCCGCCAATTCAGCACTTCTGACTCCCGCACGGCTGGTTGGCTATAACTGTCATTTCAAAATATGCTAAAAACCTGTCATTTATGACAGTAGACCGAAAAAACCATAGCAATACATTCTTCCTGAATGCCAGATAACTAGCACTATCAGGAACAATTCAGATGAACGCCTTATATTTCGGCTCAATTATTTACGTACTTGGCGGCATTATTCTAATGATGACATATTCATTGGAAACCATTTCAAATAAATACTGGACAAGCTTATACACAATCGCCGCTCTCATCGCTGCAGCATGCACTTTATTCATAACAGGCAGCATTGAAAGCATTGTCATGCCAACAGCATTTTCGCTTTTTATTGGAGTACTTGCCCGCTTTAGCATGCCGCGCTACACGCTATTTGGGATTTACAACCTGATGTTCACTGCCTGTTACCTGTCATCCCTGGCGATTTTCATGGCAGCGCTTATCCATCAAAGCCAGTGGAGTAAAACAGCTGAGATAACGGCCTACATGCTACTGACTGCTGCGACATTAGTCACGGCATTCGACATGCTATGGAGCGGTATCATGGAGCTGCCGGAACTCCCACTGAAGTATATTAAGCGTAACCACGCCTTACAAACTTCAGCTCTGCAAAAAAACAAAATATCCCCAAAAATATCCATACACGTGCCTTGCTACAAAGAACCCCCCAGCCTGGTTATCATGACACTAAACGCCTTAGCAAATTTATCCTATGAAAATTACGAAGTCATCGTAATCGACAATAACACCAAAGATGAAAATCTTTGGAAGCCGGTACGATCCCACTGCCAAAATCTGGGTAAGCGCTTTAATTTTTATCATATCGACCCTCTTTCAGGAGCCAAAGCGGGCGCAATGAATTACGCTTTGCGGCATACGGATCCTGCGGCAGAAATAATTGCATCTGTTGATGCAGATTACATAGCACATCCTGAGTTTCTGTCTTCGCTTATCCCCCTGTTCAGCGATCAAAATGTATCCTTCGTACAATCCAGCCACGATTATCGTGAGTGGCGAGACAATCTTTTTCTATCAGGAGTCTATTATTTCTACTTGCGGAAACAAAAAATAGTTCACCCCGTCATGAATGAGTTCAACTCAGCCAATCTCGTAGGCACCATGTGTTTGATTCGCAGAAAAATGCTTGAGGAGGTCGGTGGTTGGGCTGAGTGGAGCCTTACGGAAGACGATGAACTATCGGTTCGCCTGCTGGCACGGGGTTATATCGGACACGTGTTCGCTGATACAAGGGGACGCGGCTTGATACCCAGCACATTTGAAGGCATAAAAAAACAGATGTTTCGCTGGCAAGCTGGCCCCATTCAAGAACTCCAAAAAAATTGGCGCTTGCACATCAGCTTAGTAAAAAACAGCAACCTGAGTTCAACACAAAAAGTACTTCGATTAAAGCGTCTGATGGGAGAAGCAGCGCCAGGTTTTCTGCTAGTGCCTAGTCTCGTGACAATATCACTCGGAGCTTACCTTGCCAAAAACGACATAAAGATCGAGATCCCCAACAGCATATTATTATTCCTGATCTGCGCACCTTACATGAGACAGATCAAGAGATGGATTACTTTGAAACATCTCAAAGGAAACAGTGCACGCAATTTTATAATGACAATCATGATAGAAAACGCATTGCAGTGGAATACAGCCACCGCTTTCTTCACCCCGCTTTTCAAATTAAACATACCCTGGATCAGAACGAACAAGTTCGGCAAGACACACAGCCTGGCAAGAGCCTTTCAAGCTTCACGCACGGAAATCGTGCTAGCAATAACCCACTTGGTTTCTTCATTGATACTTTTCCAACATTCATCCTTTTATCCGATTGACCTCATCGCATTACTGTCCATATGGTTACTTTCCCAGGGTTTCACATATTTCTGCGCCCCACTAATGGCAATTATCAGCGAGCTTGAACTACCGAAGGAAAAGTCATCATTTACAACCGCGCCCATACCCGATGACGTAATAGAATGAATATTTCATCTGATATGTATTCATTCACCCAGTCCGCTGCGAACTCCGATACATAAACACCAGAGCCACCGCCAAACAAACCATCGCCAGCATCCGGCTCGAAGACAAGCCGATCGCCGGATTCCCCAACCAGCCAAAATTGTCGATCAACATCCCCATCCCCAACTGCCCGACAATCACCGCCACGGTCGCCACAGCCGTCCCGACCACTGGCACCGCGCCGACCATCACCATCATGTACACCACGCCAAACAGCGCCCCGGTCAACTGCCACTTCGGCACCTCCAGCAGACTCACCGCCTGCGCCGGCTCGAAAAACAGGATCAACAACCCGGTCACCACCGCACCCACGGCAAAGGTCAGCAGACTGCTACGCAGCACACCCACCGTCTCACCCAAGCGACCATTGATCGCCGCCTGAACACTCAATACCGCACCGGCCAACACCACCACCGCCAGCAAAATCACCAGACCCATCATTCACCCCCGCGCAATCAGAACCAAAGCCACCACAATCAAACCCAACGCAAGCCAGCGCTCGCCGTTGACCTTCTTGCGCGTCGCGCCGAACCAGCCGAAATGGTCGATCAGCACACTCTTGCCGACCTGCCCGGACAAAATCGCGATCATCGTCATGGCAATGCCGATGTGCGGCGTCGCCAGCGTCAGCACCACCACGTAGATCGGCCCCAGAAATCCGCCGATCAACTGCCAGCGTGGCAGTTCGGTCAGCGCCGGACCTTTTCGCGGGCCGGCGAACAGCAGCAGCAAAAACAGAATCGCCGAGCCCACGCCGAAGATGCTCAAAGTTGCCCACAAATGCCCGACCTGCTCGCCCAGCGGCCCGAGCAACCCCGCCTCCACCGACAAGCCCATGCCGGCGAGAATCACCAGCGGCAGCAACAACAGACGTAACGCCGAACACTTCACCGGTGCCGCGACCAACCCCTCATCCAACGTCTGCATACACAACCTTCCACGCTCATAAACAAGGGCGCGGATTATCGGCTGGCGCCGCTGTGCGATAAATGGGAGCATCCGGACAACACTTTTGCGCAAAACGCACAGCGAGACATTGCATGAATGGGCTCAATGAACTCGGATTCAAGGCGTTACGGCTGTTTGTAGCGGTCCTCGACCACGGCAGCTTTTCCGAAGTGGCCCGGCGCGAAGGCGTGGCGCCCTCGTCTATCTCGCGGCAGATCCAGTTGATGGAGCAGGCGCTGAATCAGCAATTGCTCTACCGCCACACCCGTGCCGTCACCCCGACCGAAGCCGGGCGCACGCTCGGCCATCATGCGCGGTTGCTGCTGGTGCAATTGGAAGAAGCCGAGCAAGCGTTGCAGGAGCAGCAAAGCGAACCCACCGGACTGGTGCGGATCAACGCGCCAGTGGTGTTCGGCCAACGCCACCTGACGCCATGGCTGGGCGAGCTCTGCGCGCGCTATCCGAAGCTGCAACTGGACATCCAGCAAACCGACCATTACGTCGATCCGTTGCAGGAGGGCGCCGATCTGCTGTTTCGCATCGGTGCGCTGCACGACTCGAGCATGCAGGCTCGGATCCTCGCTCCGCACCGCTTTCAGGTGGCCGCCAGCCCGGCCTATCTGCAGCGCCACGGCACCCCACAGCATCCCGACGAACTCGCGCAGCATCAGTGCCTGGCCTACAAAGGCGCAGCCGGTCAGCAGCGCTGGTTTTTCCGCCGTGATGGCGACGACTGGACGCCCTACACCGTCAGAGGCCCGATCACCGGCAACCACGCCGACACCCTCACCCAGGCTGCTAAGCAAGGGCTGGGGCTGGTGATGTTTCCGTCGTGGCTGATTGGCGAAGCGGTGCGCGAAGGCACACTGGTGCCGGTGCTCGGGGAGTATCAGGTGTCGAACAGTCTGGAGCCGCAGCAGATCGCGGTGCTGTGGCCGGGGAGCCGACGGTTGTCGGTGAAGGTGCGCACAGTGATTGATTTTTTTGTTGAATGCTTTGGCGAGATTCCCTATTGGGACAGAGCCTGAAGATCAAGAGCCCCTCACCTGATCTGGCTTAATGATTCTGGACACTCCTAAAGGGCGGTAATCTACGCCCATAGACGAGGTGTGATTTGACCAGACGATATTTTTCGACAGATTTCAAACGGGATGCGGCTTGCCTGGTTTTGGAT